>OLVP01000053.1_pt1 | contig 95563 bp, 63 predicted proteins | sample 1673281 | NCBI WGS metagenome assembly OLVP01 (sample SAMEA3178940, study PRJEB25190) | human gut metagenome | biome: human gut; feature: human-associated habitat; material: faeces | place: Austria | collected 2013
AAGTTGGCAAAATTGCGCCAAATCTGTTAAACCGGGACTTCCGCGCCGAAAAGCCGAACCAGAAGTGGGTCACCGATGTGACAGAGTTCAGTTTGTTTGGAGAGAAGCTCTATCTCTCTCCCATCCTTGATCTGTGCAGCAGCGATCTGGTCAGTTACACCATATCGGATCGTCCTGCACTCAGCATGGTAACCACCATGCTGGACGAGGCGTTTGCAAAGATCCCGGCCGGAACAAACCTGATTCTCCATTCTGACCAGGGCTGGCAGTACCAACACAAACAATACCAACAGATGCTCCGGGAGAAAGGTGTTCGCCAGAGCATGAGCCGCAAGGGAAACTGTCTGGACAATGCTGTGATAGAAAATTTCTTCGGGCTGCTCAAAAGTGAGCTGCTGTATTTGCAGGAGTTTCGCTCCATGGAACACTTCAAACAGGAACTGATCGAATATCTGGATTACTACAACAACCGCAGGATCAAGGCAAAGCTAAAGGGCTTGCCGCCTGCAATTCACAGACAGCAAGCCCTTTCGGCTGCTTGAACAATTTTTACTTCAGAATATTGTCTAACTTTTTGGGGTCACTTCAAATACAGTGGTACAGGGGGATTTTGTATGTTGCAGTGCTTTTATCAGAACACGATACGGAAGCTCACGCTGTGGTCGCGGTCGCCGGGGATGTGGTAGGGCTTCTCTACATCGGTGCCCCAGCTGTCGATACCGCCGACACCACGGACTGCGCCAAGCACCGTGATGCTGGTGCGGCCGGTGTTGGGCAATTCCGAAATATGCTGCGCCGCCTCGATTTCCTGGGCCGTGTTGGGCAGGGCGCTGAAGGCGAACGGCTCACCGGTCTGTTCCAGGGTCAGTTCGCTGCCGTCTGCCAGCTGCAAAACCACCTGCTGGGTGTCCATGTGCAGGCCGCAGTCCTGGGGAACCAGCGCCGGGGCGATGTGGGGCACTTCCTCGTGGCAGCCGAATACACCGCCCTTGTAACGGTCGGGATAAGTCTCGCCGGACAGGCCGGTCCACTGGGCGCGGGCCACGGGGGCAAAGGTCTGGAATTTCACGCCGAAGCAAGGCAGCTCCGGCGCGCCGGGCACACCATGGTAGACGGCATCCACCCGCAGGGCGGCCTGGGGCTCTACTGTATAGGTGATCTCCACGCCGGCACCGGGCACCAGCGGCACGCTGTATTTATAGCAAATCTGCACCCGCTGCTCGGATTTTTCCAGCACCGTGCAGCCCTCTTTGCGCAGGAACACGTCTGCCGCCATCCAGGCCGAGGCATGCTGCGGGAAGCCGCAGCCGCGGTCGTTATCGGTGCTGGCACGCCAGAACGCCGGAGTCGGGGCACGCCAGAGCCACTCCTTGCCGTCCTTGCGCAGGGAGACAGGCCCCTGCTCCGGGATGGAGAACAACAACTCAAAGCCGCTGCCTTTTACGCCGATGTTTCCATCGCCGCAGATCACGGTCAGGGGCAATCGGCGGCGCTTATCCCAGGCGGTGCGCAGGGCGGCGGCACTGCGGGCAGCCTCCATTTTGTTGCGGGCATCCTGGGCATTGCGGCGGGCAGGGGTGTTGTACCAGTAGCGTACCTCCTGCATAGCAGGCTTCTCGGTGCCATCGGCATAGACAATGCCGTTGCCGCTGAAGTTGTAATCTGTTGTACGGTCGCCAAAATCGCCGCCATATCCCAGTATACTGTCATTTTGGGTATTTGGGTGCCAAAGGGCCTGGTCCATATAATCCCAGATGAAGCCGCCCTGGTACTTTTTGTACTTTTCGATCAGGGCCACATAGCTTTCCATGCCGCCCAGGGAGTTGCCCATATCGTGCATGTACTCGCACAAAATGAACGGTTTAGCCGGGTGTTCGGCCATGTAGGCGATGATTTCGGACGGCTTGGCGTACATGCGGCTTTCCATATCGCTGATGTCATCGAACTCACGGCAGTGGAAGACGCCCTCGTAATGCACCAGGCGGCCTGGGTCATTGGCGCGGAAGAAGTTCGCCATAGCACGGATGTCCTTGCCAGCGTAGCTCTCGTTGCCGCAGGACCAGATCAGCACAGCTGCGTGGTTTTTGTCCCGTTCAAACATGCTGCGGGCGCGGTCGACCACGCAGTCCCGCCATTCCGGCAGGCTGCCGGGCACGTTCCAGCTGGGTTCCACGGTGCCCAGCTTTTGCCAGCTGCCGTGGCTTTCCAGGTTGGTCTCGTCGATCATGTAGATGCCGTTTTGGTCACACAGGTCATACCACAAACTCTGGTTGGGATAGTGGCAGGTGCGCACGGCATTGATGTTGTTTTTCTTGAACACGGCCATGGCGGCGTGCATGTCGTCCGCATCAATGGCGCGGCCCTTTTTGGGGTTCCACTCGTGGCGGTTGACGCCGTTGAACACGATGCGCTTGCCGTTTAAGCACATGACACCGTTCAGCGTCTCGAACCGGCGGAAACCAATGTCGTAGGGCACGACCTCCTGCACAGCGCCGCTGGCATCCTGCAGGGTCAGCACGGCGTGGTACAAGATCGGCTTTTCGTGGCTCCAGGGGTGGATGCCCTCCAGCGTGATGGCGCTGCCATCGGTAAAGTCATCATACAGGGCATAGCCCTCGCGGTCAGTCAGGCGCAGATGCACCTTGGCACCCTCGGTCTCGCCGTCCAGCTTGATGACAGGTGTCAGCTGGCCGGTGGTGTTGCCGGACAGCAATTCGGCTTTGAGCCAGATGTCCCGGACATGCACCTTGGGCTTAGCGTAGAGATACACTGAGCGGAAGATGCCGGAGAAGCGGAAGAAGTCCTGATCCTCGATCCAAGCGGCACTGCTGCGCTTGTAGACCTCGACACACAGACGGTTGCCGGTCTCTTGAATATAGGGTGTCAGGTCGAATTCAGACGGAGTAAACGTATCCTCGGCATAACCGACGAACCGGCCGTTGCACCAAAGGTACATAGCCTGCTCCACACCCTGGAAGCTGACGCACACCCGCTGGCCGCGCAGGTCCTCGTCCAGGTCGAACTCTTTGACGTAGCTGCCTACGGGGTCATCATCCCAATTGATCTGCGGCGGACGCAGGGCGGCACGGCCATCCCAAGGGTAGAGGGTGTTGGTGTACTGAATCTGCCCGTAGCCCTGCAGTTCAATGTGCCCGGGCACGCGGATGGTGCCAAAGGCGGTCAGGTCGGCATCCGGCTTATAGAAATCCGCCGGGCGTGCGGCGGGGTTAGCACTCCAGGCGAAGCGCCAGGCACCGTCCAGCGACTGCCGCAGCGAGGTCAGGCCGGTTTCGGCCTCCGCCTCGGTTTTATAGCAGACATGGTCAGAGTGGGCATCCAGCCGGTTCACGGCAAACACGGTGGGGTCGGTCAGCCAGTTCAGTTCGGGTGTCATAGTGTCATCCTCTTTTATCGGTCATTGGGCTGTTTTTTGGCCCAGCGGTCTTTAAAGTAGTGGGCGGCCAGCTTGGGGGTGCGCTCCCGCGTAAACAGGCCTTTGCGGTTGCAGCTGCCTACGCGCATGGGGCCCTGCTGGGTGGAGAAATCCGCAAAGTTCCAAGGCCATTCTCCCACAACAAAGGGGCGGCTGTCAAGGCAGGCGTTGATGGTTTTGTAATATTCCACCTGAAATTCCTCGGTGAACATTTCGGGGGCGGTGCCGTGCAGGCCCGCCACCGTATCCGCGCCGTATTCGGAGAGAACCAGCGGCTTATCGATGCCTGCCCAGAAGTCCAGTTCCTGCTGGAACGCATACGCAGCGTTTTCCAGGTCGCCGCTCAGGTTATACCAGCCGTAGTAGCGGTTGATGCAGACTACGTCCATCGTGCGGGTGGTAATATCCCTTGTATAGTCGTTCTGGCAGCAGACCATCGTGACCGGACGGTCCTGCGGGTCTTGGGCGTGGGCCTGCTCATACAGCGGGCGCCAGTAATCGTAGGCGCTTTGGGGGAAGTGTTCGGTGTCCGGCTCGTTGCCAAGGCTCCACAGCACCACGCAGGGGTGGTTTTTGTCGCGGTCGATCATGGCGCGCAGCACGGCGCTGTGGTAGGCTTTGAGTGGGAAGGTCTTGTACGGGTCGCAGGCCGCCCCCGCGCCAATACCTACGGCAGGCGTTTCATCAATGACCACGATGCCCAGTCGGTCGCAGAGATCGTAGACTTCCTCGGCATAGGGGTAGTGACTCATGCGCAGGCAGTTGGCGTTCAGCCACTGGTACAGCTTCAGGTCGGTCACGGTCACACAGGCATCATAGCCGCGGCCGCGGAAAGCCGAATCCTCGTGCTTGCAGGGTCCTTTGAAATAGAACGGTTCACCGTTGATGAGGAACTGGTGGCCGCGCACCTCGACACTGCGAAAGCCGAACTGTTGGCGGTATTCATCCTGACCGAACTTGACTAGGGCGGTGTACAGGTAGGGCGTGCCGGGGCGGGGCTGCCACAGGTGGGGGTCCTCCACATGCAGGGTGCCGTTCTCGCCCTTGCCATCCGCTACCACCTTGCCTTCGTCGTTCAAGATCTCAATGCTGGCAAGTCCGTCTCCAATCGTGTTGATTTTGTAGTCCAGTGTGCCATCCATCGCGGGCGCCAGGGCAATATCCGCAATGTAAGCTGCCGGGGTGGTGTACAGATGCACCGGGCGGGTAATGCCTGCGTAGTTGAAGAAATCGAAGTTGGGCAGGTTGACGCCCTGCATCTGCTGGCGGGCCTTGCCGGCTTCCACCGCCGGGATGCCCGCGTTGTCGGAGCCAAAGAAAGCAGTGCCGCCCTCGTTGCCCACGGGCAGGGTGCTGTGGCCGATACGGTTGTCTACTTCCACTTCCAGCGTCACGGTCTCGCCGGGCTGGGCCAGGGCGGTGATGTCCGCCTCAAAGGGCAGGAATCCGCCGCGATGGGTGGCGATCTCTTCCCCGTTCAGCCGCACCGCGGCGTTGTGGGTCACGGCGTCAAACCGCAGCACACGGCGGGCACCCTCTGGCACAGTAAAGCGGGTACGGTAGTAGGCCATGCCGTAGTGGCGGCGGAACTCCGGGTCCGGGCTTTGGTCGTTATAGGACGCGGGCACGGCGATGGTCTGCCACGGGTCGTTGGCATTGAAGCGGAAATCCCACACGCCGGACAGGTCCCGGACGCTGCGGGCAGCATTGGTTTGCGGATACATAACAAACACCTCTCTATAATTCGGATGCTTCAAAAGATGCGGGGGAGCTTTCCCTCTCCCCCGCGCATGCCTACACATGTTATTGGGCGTGGCTTTCCACGGTGGTGGTCAGGCTGATGCTCCCCACCGGGATCTTGTATTTCACGGCAGGGATGACCGTGTTGGGGTCGTACACGTTGGTGTTGGGGTAGGCGTTCACCAAGAAGCCCTCGCCTGCCGCCCCCTGCACGGTGCAGCTGCAGTTGTCATTTTGAGCAGTGGCGTGGCCGCCCTCGGCCGCGGCGGTAAAGCCCGGCGCAAACTTGGGCACAGCAAAGCCGCAATCGTAAGCGGTGCAGGCGATGGTGCTTTCGATCGTATGGCTGCGGACGTGCCCCCACTCGGTGGGGATCAGCTCGGTGGTCACGCGGATGCCGGGGAACGGGCTCCACCGGCTGAGCATACGGTCGCCCATCAGGATGAAGCAATCGCTATGGCGGCGCACAAAGGTCCAGCCGTCAATGACGAAGGCCAGCATGCTGTCCGGAGCGGCCTGCTCCAGCTGCACATAGCTGCGGCTGGCGGAGAAGCCGAACCGAGTGCTGTAGACGAACTTGCCGTACTTTTCCACAAACTGGCCGTGGTCGCCCTTCTCGTAGTTGGCGGGAGAGTAGGCATTCAGCTGGCCGTCCGGCAGGCGCTGCAACAGCAGGTCGGAACAGGGCTGGCTGACAACACCCGGCGCGGCCAGTTCCGCGGGCAGGGGCGCGGCCTCGGCAGTCCAGAAGGGGTGATCTTCCGGCAGGGCCAGCAGCAGGAACACCTTCAGACCCCAGTAAGGGCTGCCGGGGGCGTTGTACTGCTCGGCCATGTACTGCTGCGGGTAGCCGTAACCGATGGTGAGCACACCGTCCCGGTCAAAGATGGGCTTTGCCAGCCACCAGTTCAGGTTGCGCACGATGATGCCTTTCATCACCGGCAGGGGCAGCGGTTCCAGCCCGGCCCAGATGCAGGCAGAATAGAAGGCGCTTTGCCCGATGCGGTAGGTCAGGCTGCGGCCGAAGGGCAGGGCCGCGCCGTTTGCATCAAACCAGCGAGCAAACTGGCGGCCGAACTTGGTGGCACGGTCACGGTAGAGCGCTGCGCGGGCGGGGTCCCGCTTGGCGGCGAACACGCTGTACAGCACCGTGTAATACTGGATGGCCCAGGGGTTGTAGTAGTCCTTCTGGGGCTTGATGCCTGCCGGGCCATCGGAGTACCAACCGTCGCCCACGTACCATTTGTCCACCTCGGCCATATCGGCGGCGGCCTTTTGCATATCGCAGGGCATGCCCACCGAATCCAGCGCCAGATTGACCAGTACGCGGAAGAGCAGCCAGTTGCAGCCGGGCAGTTCGTGGTGGTTGATGGTGTCCAGCCACTTGGCAAGGTTGGCTTTCCGGGCATCGGTCAAGGATGCCCAGACGTTTTCCGGTGTTTCCAGAATGGCACAGGCCAGGGCGGCCATCTCGACAAACAGCTGGTCGTAATCGTTGGGGGCGCCCCAGTATTCGGGGCTTTGCGGGTCGGTGCCGTTGGCAAGACCCTTTTGGTAGATGGCCAGAAAGTCATCGGCCCGGCCGCCGCCTGCCCACAGGGGGCCTAACGCCCACAGTGGGCGGGAGAACGCCTCCATCTCAATGGTGCGGGCGGGGTAGGTCACACCGGTATCACCCAAATGCAGCCGTGCGCCGCCTGCGGAGTACAGAGGCAGCAGCGGGTTCAAGATTTTGCGTGCCAGCGCGGTAAAATCAGATTTTGTATGCAGTTCCATAATATCACCAATACAGTTCCCAATCTTTGGTCAGGCGGGTAAGGGCTTCCATGTAGAAGTAGTCGCCCCAGCTCACGCACTCGTCCACGCCCTCGGGCGTGCAGGTGTTGTAGGGGCTCTTTTTGCTGTAGGTGCCGTGGCGGACAAGACCGATGCCCTGGGGGCCTTCTTTGACGGCGTAGTGCTCCGCCACGCTGCCCAGCATCTGAGTGGCCAGGGTCGTGTACTCGGCAGCTTCCTCTTTGCCCACGTATTTGGCGGCTTCCAGCAGGCCGCAGGCCACGATGGAGGCCGAGGAGGAATCCCGCGGCTCGGTATCGCCGCTGGTAAAGGTCATATCCCAGTAGGGAACCAGATCGTCGGGCAGGCGGTCGAGGTAGTAGGCCAGCACCTTGCGGAACGCATCCAGATATTCCGGCCGCTTGGTGTAGCGGTAGCTGATGGCTGTGCCGTAGACACCCCAAGCCTGGCCGCGGGCCCAGCAACTGTCATCCTTGTAGCCCTGGCAGGTAGCGCCGCGCACGGGGGCGCCGGTCTTCGGATCCATAAAGAAGGTGTGGTAGGTGGAGCCGTCGGCGCGAATGGAGTTGCCCAGGCAGGTGGTCACATGCTTGTGGGCCAGGTCGGCGTAATGGGCATCGCCGGTGGTCTCGCTGGCCCAGTAAAGCAGCGGCACATTGAGCAGGCAGTCGATGATATAGCGGTAGTTATCCCGCGCCCCCAAAGCGCCCCAGGCCTGGAAGAACTCGCCTTTTTCCTGGAAGCGGGTGCAGAGCTGGTCGGCGGCGAGAATGGCAGCCTTTCTGCCGGTCTCGCTGCCGGTCAGCTTATAGGCAGCCACGCAGGACGGGCTGTACAGAAAGCCCATGTCGTGGTGGTCCACTTCGATCTTATGCTCGATGCGGTACATAAAGCTGTCCACCAGCGTGAGGGCAGCCTTTTTAAAGGCTTCATCGCCGGTGCGCTCATAGCTCAGCCAGATTTCGCCGGGCCAAAAGCCGCAGGTCCACTGGTTGTTCTCGCACTGGGGGTAGATGTCGTGGACACTGGAGTGGTTCTGGCAGTGGTCGGTATACAACGGCAGGTTCTGGCGCACCAGAGAGGCGGCGGTGTCCAGGGCCTGTTCGGCCTGTGCCTTGGTCAGGACAGGATTGGGGTAGGTTTTCAACATAAGGGACCTCTTTCAAAAACAAGGGCGGGGCACAGGGCTTTTCGCCTTGTGCCCCGCCGGATTGGGTGTTCGTTTTTACTTTCAGCTTAGCCCTTCAGGCCGGAGGATGCAACGCCCTGCACGAAATATTTCTGCAAGGACAGGAACACGATCAGCACCGGGATCAGCGCGATGACAGATGCCGCCATGATGAGGCCGTACTCAGCCGAATACTGGCTGATGAACATACGCAGGCCGATCTGGATGGTCTTAAGTTCGGTCTTGGTCAGGTAGATCAGGGGGCCGAGGAAGTCATTCCACGTATTGACGAAGGTGAAGATGACCAGCGTGGAGACAGCAGGCAGAGACAGCGGCAGCATAATGCGGGCGTAGATGCCGTACTCAGACAGGCCGTCAATACGGGCAGCTTCACACAATTCGGTGGGGACGCCCTCGTAGAACTGCTTCATCATGAACACACCGAAGGCGCTGAACGCCTGCAGGCAGATGATGGCCAGATGGGTGTTGTTCAGGTGCCAGGAGCGCATCATCATGAACTGGGGCACCATGTAAGCCTGCCAGGGCACTGCGATGGTGGCGATGTAGCCCAGGAACAGCACGTTCTTGCCCTTGAAGTTCAGCTTGGCGAAGGCATAGGCAGCAAAGGAGGAAGTAAGCACCTGCAGAATCGTGACAACGATGGTCAGGAACGCGGTGTTCTTCACGAAGGTCAGCAGGGGGATCTTGGTCCAGATGTCAATGTAGTTCTGCGGACGCGGGTTGGAGGGGATCCACTCAATGGGGAAGGTGAAAACGTCCTTGTTCATCTTAAAGGATGCAGACAGCATCCACAGGAACGGGACAAGCATCAGTGCCGCCACGATGATGAGCAGCGCATAGATCAGCACACGGCTGACGACATGCTGCACTTTCATCGAGCCAGTCTTTTTCTTAACAGCGGTAGTAGCCATTTTGTGTTCCTCCTCTCCTTAGTCGTTGTTGGACGAGCCCTTGAACTGGATGATGGTCACGGCCAGCACCAGCACGAACAGCACCATAGCCACGGCACTTGCATAACCGTACTTGGGCGTGTTGACAAAGGCAACATTGTAGATGTAGTAAACAAGGGTCATGGTCGCATTGCCGGGGCCGCCCTGGGTGATCATGTACATCTGGTCATACACCTTGAAAGAGGCAATGGTCAGCATAATGACCACGAAGAAGGTGGTGGGCTTCAGCTGGGGCAGCGTTACATTCCAGAAGATCTGCCACTTGCTGGCGCCGTCCAGTTCGGCGGCTTCTTCCAGCTCGGGGTTGGTACCCTGCAGGCCTGCCAGGTAGATGACCATGTAGTAGCCCATGTTCTTCCACACACTGAACAGGATGACCGTGAGCATGGCGGTGTCTTTGCCGGCGGCCCACTTGGGCAGGTTCTCGACACCCATGGCAGCCAGGATCTGGTTGACCGGGCCCATCGAGGGGCTGAAGATCATGTTCCACACTGCAGCCACGGCGACGAGCGACGCAACATACGGGAAAAAGGAAACCGTGCGGAAGAAGTTGCGGAATTTGACTTTCTGGTTCAGCAGCATGGCAAGCCCAAGGCTGCACACCAGCGTAAGGGGCACGGTACCAATGGCGTAGACCAGCGTGTTGACAAATGCGGCCTTGAAGGTCTTATCGCTGAGCAGAGCAATAAAGTTGCTGATACCTGCGAACTCGACCGGGTGAACGCCATCCCAGTTGCAGAAAGAAAGTGCGATGGCGAATACCATGGGCACCAGCGTAAATACGCAGAACCCGATGAAGTTCGGGGCGATAAAGCTGTAGGCGATCAGGCTGTCCCGCGTGGATTTTTTCATGGCACGCTTGGGCGCTGCCTGCACAGCCTGCGTAGTTTCAGCCATGGGTCATACCTCCTTGGGGTTTATGGCAATAAGATAGGGGCAGGCGCGCCCGCCCGCCCCTTTAAGAAGAAGGAAAAACTATGAGAAAGCTTGTAAATGTTTTCGTTAGCCCAGCAGAGCCTGAACCTGCTCGTTCATGTTGGCGATGCCTTCGTCGATGGTCTCGCTCTCGGTCAGGATAGCGTCATGCTCAGCGTTCAGGATGGTCTCGATCTCGGAAGCCTTGTCAGACAGAGGCATTTCGAGGTAGATGGCGGTGGTGTTCAGAGCTTCCAGAGAAGCTTCGTCAGAGGGGAAGCCTTCGGTGCTGGAGATGATAGCGTTGGTCTCGTCGCTGGCAACTGCGGGGAAGGTACCGACAGCGGCAACAGCCTTAGCGCCTTCTTCAGAAGCGCACCAGTTCACGAAGTCCAGAGCAGCTTCCTTCTTTTCGGAGTTTGCGTTGACGGCCAAGCTGGTCACAGTGCCCAAGGTAGTACCTGCGGGTACGCCGTCCGGATGGGGATACTTGACGATGCCGAAGTTGACGGGCTCAACGCCGTTGCCTGCGGCCTCTTCGTTGTACTTCTCCAGCATAGAGAGGAACCAAGAACCCATGTTGCACATCGCGGCCTGACCGTTCTCAAACACGCCGGCGTAGAACAGACCGGAGGTCTTCTGCTCGCCGTAGTTGGGGACGACGCCGTCGGCCTGCTCGCTCATGTACTGCTCGTAGTAAGGCTTCAGGAAGTCGTAGCTGCCGTCGATGACGGTGTGCTCGCCGTCCAGAATGCCGAACAGCGTCGTGCAGGAGCGATACGTGTGGTAGATGTTGCCGTAGATGCCGGTCTTTTCATAGACCTCGCGGATCTTGGCATCCCAGTCATCCATGGTCATATCGTTGGTGGGGTACTCGATGCCTGCCTGGTCGAAGATGTCCTTATTGTAGTAGACGACCCAGAAGTCGGAGCGGAACGGAACGGCGTAGTAGTTGCCGTCCTCAGTGGTCAGCTGGTCGAGAGTGCCGTTGAACTTGCTCTTATCGGTGGTCAGCTTGCCGCTCAGGGGCTCCAGCATGCCAAGGTTAATCAAGTTGGCGTAACCGGGGATGTCCTTGATGGACAACACGTCCAGCTCACCGTTGCCGCCTGCCAGCTGGGTGGTCAGCTGGGTCATGTAATCCGAGGCGCCAAAGTCGGTCATCTCGATCGTGACGTTGGGGTGGCTCTCCATGTAGCCGTCGGCCAGTGCCTGCCAGTAAGCGGCGGAATCCTTATCCCACAGCGCCCAGTTCAGGGTGACGACCTCGTCGCCGGAAGCGGCGCTGTCCGCTGCGGTGTCGGCAGCGGCTCCGGTGGAAGAAGCGGTGCTCTCTGCGGTAGAAGCCGTGTCGGTGGAAACTGCGGAGCCACCGCAGGCTGCCAGGCTCAAAGCCATGGTGCCAGCCAGCCCAAAGGCTACGAATCTTTGCATTTTACGCATGATGTTTTCTCCTCCTATAAAGAAAATCATTTTGTGGGAAGGTTTTGTAGAGGACCTGTCCCTTTCGTTGTCATTATCATACACCTTTTGTGTGCCGAAACAGATGGTTTATTTTGGGTTGATTCTGCAAAATTTACGGCAGTTCCGCCGCGTGGGCGGCAAAAACCTGTAATTTTTTCAGAAAGCTGTATTTTTTATCTTTCTTGCTATGCGCAGAAATAACTATATTTTGTAGAATTTGTACAGTTTTGCGCTTGACGCAGGTGGGCGGGATGAGGTATATATTTATTTGTATATCGTTCATTCTCCGTCTCCCATTTTCAGCATTACCGTAAATTCACGCTCCGCGGGCAGGGTCAGCACCACGGATTGGAAGCCGCCTACCGGGTTGAACAGGCGGCGGAAATGGGCCGGGGTACCGTACTCCGGCGGCAGAGTCAGCGGGCGGTCTGCCTGCACGGTTAGGGCAGTAGAGCCGCTGCCGATGCACACGGTGTTGGCATCCTGCCACACAACGTTTTCTCCCTCCGGCGAAATGACGGGCAGGATAAACTTTGCACCCGCATCCTCTCCGCAGCCCGTTACCGTGACTTTTTCCGGCGTTACGAAAACGGCAAAATCATACCGTCCGGCGGCGTCTTGGGCCGCGGTGCGCAGTCTGCCGCCTGCGCCCGTCTCATTTTCGCCCACGCTCAAGGCCGCGGTTAAATCGTTGCTGCTGCAATAGGTTTTGCCGTCGCGGCGCAGTTCGATGCGCGGCGTGGTGCAGATGTCAAACTGCCAACGCGGCATCTGCATGTTGCCGGGCTCGTACTGGAGGTAGGGGTCCATGCTGCCCGCCAGTACCGGGCCGCGGGCGGCGTGCCACAGCAGCGACACCATACCGCCCGTGGGGTGGCCGCCGGGCAGGTATTCGTATTCGTAGTCATAGCCCGTCACGGTCGCGCGCCAGCTGCCTTGCGCGATGCGGGCCGTATCGGTGGTGGGATAATACCGCGTGCCAACCTCTGTCTCGGACGGCAGTCTTGGCAATGCCGCCGGGGCCTGCCAGCCATCATGCACCAGCGCGGCCACAGCCTTGGCATGGCAGAACGTGTGGTGGATACAGGCAGGCTCCCCCGCCGTGGTAAACATCGGCCCACCGTATAAAAGGCCGCCGTGGGTGCATCGGTTCAGCAGTTCCAGATTTTTCTGCACGGCGGGGGCAAACGCCGGGTCATGGCGGCTCAAGGCTGCAAAGCCCGCAAGGCATCCGTCCGAGGTGCGGCTGCCCCACCAACTCCACTTATAGCTGCGGCTGCCGAAGCTGTTGTCCCACCCGCCGTCGGGCAGCATAAAGTTGAGGTGTTCCCGCGCGGTGTGCAGCACGGCACGGCGCACAGTCTCATCTTCGGTCAGTTCGGCGTACAGAATCAGCGCGGGCAGCGACTCCTCGACGTTATAGCCCAAGTCAACCGGGCGGCAGTTCTTGGGTGTCACGGTCGTCATGCAGTGGCCCTCGCCGTACAGCAGGCCATCCGGTGTGATGTGTGCCACGGCGAAGTCTGCCAGCTGCTTGGCCTTGGCGGCAAAATGTGCCCCGCCCAAAAGGCGGGCGGCCAGCGCCATTGTGTAGGCGCAGGTGATGGGGTAGTTGATGTTGCCGCCGAGCTTCTCAATATTTTGGCAGAGATACTCTGCCATCTCGGCAAAGCGGGCCGTCCATGCATCACGATCGGCGGCGGGCAGCTTGTCCCCGTACCAGAGCAGCGTTTCCCCCAAAGCATTTGTGTAAAATACCGTGATGCCGTTCCAGCTGTTATCTGTGTCGTTGTTCATGCTGCCGTCTGGGCGGCGCATATTGACCGACCATGTAAACAGCTTTTCCGCGGCATGCAGGCAGCGCTCGTCGCCGTCGGTCTGCCACTGGGTCACCAGCGGCAAAATTGCATCGGCACTGCGGCCATGTACCCGCATACAGGCAGGGCAGAGCAGCCCGCCGTCCAGTCGCGTGTCGCCCGTGTCGTGCAGTTGATATTTGAGCATCGCGTCGCACCAGCGGCGCAGCAGAGCTTTGTGCATGGTTCAGTCCTCCATATCAATACGAATCGTGCGGCCGTCTGCGCAGGAAACTTCGATTGCATCACCCTTGCGCGCGGCAAAGGGCTTGGCCGCGAAGCCGCAGCGTTAAGTTATCATTATGATACACCTTTGCTCTGTCGAAATGGATGGTTTATTTTGGGTTCAGTCTGCATTTTTTACGGCAGTTCCGGAAAAGCTGCACACAAAACATGTACTTTTTTACGAAACCTGTAATTTTTATCTTTCCAACAGTTATGTGCTGCAAAATGTACATTCTTTTGTCGAATTTGTACAGTTTTATGCTTGACAGAACCGGACGGATACGGTATCTTTTTATAAGGAAAGAGATGTATATCCATATTTTTCCGTTTGATAAATTGTAGCATAAGGAGCCTTTATGGGCAAATATAAATTACGCCACGGCAGCATCCAGGTGCGGGTACTGGCGCTGACACTGCTGTTTACTTTGGGCGTTTCCCTTGTTATCGCCATTGGTAATATGCGCCAGCTGACGGCTGAATGGGAGCGCACCACCTTATTAAATGTGGAGTACTTCCTGCAGACCGCCGCTACCGCTATCCGCCGGGATATTGAGGAGGTGGACGACCTGGCCAGTTGGTGCGCCTACGACCCCAGCATGCGTACCTACTTATTAACGGATGCCAGCAGTAACAACCAGGCGCTTTCGATGTACCCCACCGTATCGGCCAAATACAGTACACTGCGTACAACGCCGTATGTGCAGCGGTTCGTGCTCGTCAATTCCAGGGGGCGGCAGATGGTTTTTGGCGCGGCCACTACCAACACCGTAGCCATGACGCCGGAGATGCTGGCCCGCATCCCCGGCTACGACGAAGCGTATTCCGGTTGGTCCTGTATCGTGCAGGACCCGATGGCCCTGACCTCCCAGGCACTGGACACCATCCCCGTCACCCGCAAGCTGACCCTGAGCGGCACCGACCGCGAGGCCCACATCTGTGCCTTCATCTCCCCCACCCTCATCACTGCCTCGCTGAAAGGCTTCACGATGCCGGAGGGCGGCAGCCTTTTGTGGCAGATGGGCGGGCGGTATTACAGCATCAACGGCAATGCCCTGACTGAGGAGACCCTGCCCGATACCCCTGCCGACCGGTTGAACGTGGACATGCTGGACGACAGCACCGAGGTATATTCCCTCTCGGAAGGGCATGATGCCCAGCTGGTGGTGCGCTATCCCATCGGTGTCCATGACCTGTACTTAATTGAGATCATCCCCAACGGCCCGCTGCAGCGGCAGATCCCCTACCTGTCGGATTCGCTGGTGATCAGCCTGCTGGCCATTCTGGTATTGGGCCTGCTGCTGGCATTTTTGCTGCACCGCATGATCGCACCGCCCATCGTAGCCTTGCAAAACCGCATGGTCAAGATCGGCAACGGTGACTTCTCTTTTGACCCTGCCATCGAGTGGAACAACGAATTGGGCGACATCGGCCGCGGCATCAACAGCATGTCCGCCAGCGTCACCGCCCTGATGGACCGCCGGTTGGAGGACGAAAAGCAGAAGCAGGATCTGGAGTACCGGATGCTGCAGAACCAAATCAATCCCCACTTTATTTATAATACGCTGAACAGCATCAAGTGGATGGCCACCATTCAGCATGCCCCCGGCATCGCCGAGATGGTCACGGCGCTGTCCCGCCTGCTGAAAAGCGTCTCCAAAAGCAACGAACGGCTGGTGCCCCTGTATGAAGAGTTTGCCCTGCTGAACGACTACTTCACGATCCAGCAGTACCGCTACGGCGGCACCATCACGCTGGATGTCAGCTATATCGAGGATGAAAAGCTGAACCACAGCTGCCTGATTCCCCGCTTCACCTTGCAGCCGCTGGTGGAGAACGCCATCTTCCACGGCATTGAGCCGAAGGGCAGCGCCGGGGAGGTCACCCTGCGGGTCGAGCGGGATACTGCCAACGGCGATGTGCTGATCCGCTTAACGGACGACGGCATCGGCATGACGGCGGAACAGGCTGCCAAGGCCCTGCAGGAACCGGGCCCCGAGGAAGCCGCCGCCAAATACCGCCACGTGGGCATGTGGAACGTCCACAAGCGCCTGCAATACAGCTTTGGCGAAGCGTATGGGTTAAGTATCGAAAGCGAGCCTGGCGTAGGCACCACCGTCACGGTGCGCCTGCCAGGACCGCCCGCACAGCAATGAGGTGATCTTTTGACACGGATATTCTTAGTGGATGATGAACCGCTGGTGCTGATCGGCATGCAGGGCATGCTGAACTGGAGCGAACTGGGCTACGAGGTAGCCGGCACCGCCCGCAACGGGGCCGAAGCGCTGAAAGCCATTGAGGAAAAACGCCCGGATATTGTGGTATCGGACATCCGCATGCCGGTGATGGACGGCTTTACCCTGGCGGAAAGCTGCCACAAGGATGGCTCAGCCCTGCCGGTGTTCATTATGCTGACCAGCTATGAAGAATTTGATTACGTGAAACGCAGCATGCGGCTGGGTGTGGTGGACTATCTGGTCAAGATCGACCTGACCGCTGAGGGCCTCGCCGCCGCGCTGGACAAAGCCCGCACGGTGGTAGAGAAAGAGCGCCGCCTGCAGGAGCCTTCCGCCCCGGCGGTAAGCATGGACAGTTACCGCGACCGACTGTTTTTGCAGCTGTACAGTGGGTCATTGACCGACCGCGCGCGGTTTGACCGCCAGTGCGCCGAGCTGGATCTGCACTTTGCCGCACCGCAGTACGTGGTAGCGCTGGGCAGTTTGCAGGTGCCGGAACAGGCTACCGACCAGTTGCTGACCTTGAGCACCGGTGTGACCCGCATGGCCGCCCAGACCTTGCCCAAGTACCACCCCTGCCGTGTAACCGGCATGGACCTGCGGCACTTCTCGGTATTGCTGCCCTTGCAGGAGGGCGAGGACCCCGAAGCCACCCTGGCCCCTGCCCTGCAGGCCACCGGGCAGATTTTGTACAACTATTTCAGTTCGCCCATCTACTGGGCCGTGGGGCGGCCGGTGAAGGACATTTTGCAGGTAGCCCAAAGCCAGAAAGATGCTTTTGCCACCCTGCAATTGCTGCGCAGCGATGCGCCGGTGGTGTTCTACCACGAGCGGCCCAACACGCCGCTGGACCACCGCGCCCAGGTAGTGGCCCAGGTGCAGCAGTACATCCGCGAACATCTGGCCGAGCGCCTGACGCTGAACGAGGTGGCCGCAGTGTTCAACTTCAGCCCCAACTATCTAAGCCAGCTGTTTGCACAAAACAGCGAGAGCGGCTTTGTGGAATTTGTCACCGCCACCCGCATTGCCGCCGCCAAGGAGACGATGGCCTCCACCGACATGAAGATCTACGAGATCAGTAATGAAGTCGGGTTTGAGAGCGCCTTCTATTTCAGCAAGGTGTTCAAAAAATTGGAGGGTGTTAGCCCCCGCGAGTATATCCAGAGAATGAAGGGTTCCTATGTTGACGCAAAAGATGATGCCGGGATCTGAGTTTACCACCGTGTACCCGGTTTTGTACCCGCCTTACGCTGACCGTGCCGCTTGGGCCGCGTTGCCCGGCGCGGCGCGGTGGAAAGCGGCGGGCGACGCGGCTTTGCAGGATGCGGATACACTACCACGCTTGCCGCTCTCCCTTTGGCTACGTTTTACCCAAAATGGGGACCGCACCGTCTGGGAGCATGCCTACTTTGCCCGCCGCCGCACCCTGTGCGCACTGGTGATGGCCGAGGCTGTGACCGGGGCGGGCTCCTACCTGCCCGCTATCGCGGATTTAGCCTGGGCCATCTGTGAGGAAAGCGCCTGGCAGCTGCCCGCCCACAACAGCTATATCCGGGATACGCCCCAGCTGCCGCTGCCGGACGTAACCCGGCCCATCGTGGACCTGTTTGCCGCCGAGACCGGTGCGCTGATTGCCACCGTGTATGGCTTGTTAGGCGCTGCATTGGATGGTTACGCTCCCGGATTTTCCGTCCGTTTGAAAGGCGAAGTGGAGCGCCGGGTGCTGGCCCCCTACCGCACCGCGCATTTCTGGTGGATGGGCAACGGTGAGGAGCCAATGTGCAACTGGACCCCCTGGTGTACCCAGAACGTGCTGCTGGCCGCCGCCCAGTGCGCCCCGGCGGAGACACTGCCCGTTTACGTAAAGCAGGCTGCCTACAGTATTGACTGCTTTTTGAAGGACTACGGCGAGGACGGCTGTTGCAGCGAGGGTGCACAGTATTACCGCCACGCCGCGCTGACGATGTTTAACGCGCTGGACCTGTTGTGCCGGATTGCCCCCGGCGTATTTGATGATGTGTGGACCGAGCCGAAGATACGCAACATGGCCGAGTACATTGTCAATATGCACATTGCCGGGCCCTATTATTTGAACTTTGCCGATTGCAGCCCCCTGGCGGGAGCTCGCGGCGTGCGGGAGTTTCTGTTTGGTCAGCGCGTAGCCAGTGCCCCGCTGATGACGCTGGCCGCCCGGGATTGGGCGGACGCATTGCAGCAGCCTGATCCCGACCGACTGCACCACCCGGACGACAGCGAGGGCATCAACCTGTATTACCACATCCAGACCGCACTGGCCGAGCAGAAAGTGCTGGCCTTTGCCCAAAGCGCCGCCCCTGCCCTGCCCCGCGATATGTGGTACCCCAGCGTGGGCATTTTGGTCTGCCGCCGTGGGGCCTACGCCCTGGGGGCCAAAGCAGGCAATAACGCCGACAGCCACAACCACAACGATGTGGGCAGCGTGACGCTGTACAAAAATGGTGCGCCGCTGCTGATCGACGTGGGGGTGGAGACCTACAGCAAAAAGACCTTCAGCCCCCAGCGATACGAGATCTGGACGATGCAATCCAGCTGGCACAACCTGCCGGAGTTTGAGCCGGAGAGTGCCCAATACCAGCAGCAGCCCGGTTTAGAGTTTGCCGCCCGGGATGTGGCTGTGAGTGATGCACTGGATGCTATCACGATGGACATTGCCCCCGCCTACGGCGCTGTGCCGGGGCTGGGCTTCTACCGCCGCCGGGTACAGCTTAGTGCGAACGGCCTGACTCTGCAGGAGGAAACCGACTACCCCGGCACCACAGCCCTGACGCTGATGAGCGCGGAGAAGCCCACTATAGTGGGGCATAACGTGCAGTTTGGGGCATTGGCGACTGCACACATAAATGGCACTGCACGCATTGCCGCTGAAGCCGTATCAATTACGGATTCCCGTCTGCGTCAAGCCTGGCCGGATACCTTGTACCGCACGCGGGTGTATTTTCGTAGCACACTGACCGTGGAGGTGCGTTGATGGTACTGGCCTTGCAGGGCGGTATGGCCGTGGGCAAAACAACCGCTGCCCGCTATACAGCGGCCCATGCCTCCGCTGTGACTGTATTTTTTGAGGACAACGCCCCCGCCCTTGCTGCTTTGCGGGGACGCGGGCTGGACAAGCACAAATTTGCGGACTACTGCGAAATCCAGCGGGCGTTCATCCAGCAAGAACTGGACCGTTATGCCCTCGCCGCCCACTGCCCCTGCGCACTGCTGGATCTAGGCCCGCAGGAAATCGAATTTTACACCCTGTACTATCCCCACACCCTTGGGCAGGACTGGCCCGTGGAACAGGCACTGGCGGCAGAGTTGGCCTCCCTGCGCCGTTGTCGCATCAACCGCACGCTGTTTTTGCATGCGTCCGTTCCTGTTCTACGGCAGCGCAAAGAAGCCGACGCCACCCGCGACCGCGGATTTTTTGACTACACCGTACAACACCTGCTGCCCGCGAAAGAACGGTGGTTTGCCGCACAACCCCTCGTGGATTTTTTGCAGACCGACCGTCTGACACAGGCCGAGACTGCCGCCGCCGTGCTGGCGTGGGTGCAGCAATGCCAAAAGGAGAATTTGTAAATGGAACTGTTGAAGCTGAAAATTCTGGACACCGATGGTCAAACCCTGATGACTGCCCCCGGCGCAGCGCAGGTAAGTCTTGTATACATGAATGCCTACAAGCCCGGCGACCGCGTGGCGCTGGAGATCGGCACACCGGGGCAGTATGTGGTGATCCAGTTTGAGGACACGATGGCCCCCGTGCTGGTGTATGTGGTCAAGCGGGAGATCAACTTCCACATCCCGTTCGACGAACAGGCCATCACCTACAGCCCCAAGAGCTTTGCCGGCAGCTGCCACATCATCCGCGCCCACTTTGCCACCAAAGAGGAGATTGCCGCGCGCCGCAACCTGGCCTTTAACCCTTACGATGAACATGGCGACACCGGTTTTTATCCGCATGCTTCGGCCAATGTGGAGACCCGCGGCGAGGCTGTGTTTGCTGCCCGCAACGCCATTGACGGTGTATACGAGAACGATGCCCACGGCACCTGGCCCTACCAGAGCTGGGGCATCAACCGCGACCCCAACGCCGCCCTGACGCTGGATTTTGGCCGCACTGTGCTACTGGATGAACTGCGGCTGACCCTGCGGGCGGATTTCCCCCACGACAGCTGGTGGACCCAGGCCACCGTGGAGTTTGACGACGGCAGCCGCGAGGTACTGGACCTGCAAAAGACCGCCGCCTCGCAGACCTTTGCCATTGAGCCCCGCACCGTAAAGAGCCTGAAACTGTTTGAGCTGAAAAAGGCCGATGACCCCAGCCCCTTCCCGGCCCTGACCCAGATCGAAGCCTGGGGCACCGAAGCGTAATCTGCATACAAATAAAAGCGTCCTGCATGTCTGTTACGATATGCGGGACGCTTTTTTGCCTTGCCGGGGATACAGCAAGCCCCCGCTCGTTGCCGGGCGGGGGCTGCTGCAAACAGGTGGGGATTACTTGTGCTTTTGCTCGCGCTTGCGCAGGATCAGTACGATCAGGCCATTGAGGCTGAGCAGGGCCACAGCGGCAAGCAGCACGATGGGAAAGCTGTCCGACGTCTGCGGGACGCGGGTAGTGCTGGCCGGTGCGGGCGTTGCCTGGCTGGGTTTGGCGGTGCCGGCTGCGCTGTTGGAAGTGGAATTGCTGTTGTTGCTATTGCTGCTATTGGGTTTGCTGGTGGGCGCGGGGGTTGCAGTGGGCTTTTCCGTCGGGGCCGGGGTGGGTTTCTCGGTCGGGGCGGGCTGTTCCTTGGCCTTCCAGCTTACGGCGAAGGGCGACAGACTATGGACGGTCACGACCAGCTTGCCATCCTTAAGGGCGGGCTTCAGCAGTTCGGTATTGCCGTCGTTCTTCAGGTGGGCGATAAGGAAGTCGTAGTTGTCTGCCTCCTCGGCCTTGATGTCGTTGGGCAGGTCGAAAGCGACCTCCAGGCCTTCCTGCGGGAAGTTTTCCTTGGTAACTTCCTCGCCGATGGTGCCGTCCTCGTTCTTGATCCTCAGCGTAACTTCGTAGAATTCGGTCTTACCATCCTCGGCGGGCTGTTCCTTGGCGATCTCTTCTTTCAGGGCGGACTTGACCTTCTCGGAAGTGGTGAAGCCCTTATCCTGCAGCTCCTGAGAGATATTGTCGGCGGTCAGTTCCTCCTTGATGACCTCGGTCTTGACAGGTGCAGCCGTGGGGGCGGGGGTTGCGGTGGGCTTGGCTGTCGGGGCCGGGGTGGCCGTGGGAGCTGTTGTAGGCGCAGGCGTCTCCGTAGGTTTAGCGGTGGGGGCAGGTGTCTCGGTCGGCTTCACGGTCGGGGCCGGGGTCTCCGTCGGTTTCACAGTCGGCTCAGGCGTTGCTGTGGGCTCGGTCGTGGGAACCGGGGTCGCGGTAGGTTTAGCAGTAGGCTCCGGGGTGGCAGTAGGCTCGGTGGTCGGGGCCGGGGTGGGATCAGGTTTCGTAGTCGGATTCGGGGTCACGGTGGGTTCCGGCTTGGTCTTTTCGGTGCCAGCCACCATGATGAAGCTGACCTGCACGGCCGAGGTGGTGTTGGCGTTGGCGGCGATCTCCACCGTCAGGGTGCCGTTTTCATCGGCGCTCAGGCCGGTGAAGACCAGGGTATCGCCCTTACCGGTGCAGCTGGTGTTGTAGTTGTAGCCGGTCTGCACGGTCTCACCGTTGATCTTGATGTCGGCCAGGCGAACTTTGCCGTTTTCCACCCAGCCGGTGGGGTTGAACATGCCAACGTAGACAGTGTAGCCGCTGCCGGTCAGATTGTCAAAGCGGTAGGTGATGCTGTCCTTATTGGCAGCGTAACGCATGCTTTCGTAAATGTCGGCGTTGGTGTTGCGCAGGGTACCGGCGGTGCCGGTGTAGCCGAAGCCGTTCTCGGCATTATAGGCGCCATCGTTGACAGCCGAATTCTTAAGGGTCTCGGCGCTGGCGTTTACAATGGCAGTATAGTCGCTGCTGACAGGGGTCTTGGTGGGGTTGGCAAAGTAGAGCAGGTTCTTCGGGACCACGGTGGCGGTGGTGCTGATGGAAATGTTGTTGCACTCCGTCAGCGTACCAGTGATGGAAACCGTGCCAAAGTTCTTCAGGCTATCGGTATCCCACTCGACCTTGCTGGTCACGTCCTTGCCCTGGGTGGTCACATCGACGGTTTTGGGCAGGTTGCTGCCGTCGGACCAGACGACCTTGGGCAGTTCGGTATTAACAGTGGTAGGCAGCAGCTGATCCAGACGGTTCAGCGTCCAGTTCTTCTCGCCCAGGACGGAGAGGGTGCTGTCGGTGTTCATCTGGATCGGCAGCCAGATAGTGCGGCTGTCGGTCAGATTGCTGCCGTTCCAGCGGTCAGCCATGTAGATGAACTTGCCGTTCTCGGCATCCACAGGCAGCACGTAGGTGACCTGGGTGTTGAACATCTTGCCGGTATCGTTCTTGGCGGGGTTGCCGATCTTTTCCCAGCCGGAAAGCACATTTTTACTGCGATAATAGATGTGGGCGGTGCTGTTCCAGCCATCGGTACCGCTGGTGATCAGGTAATAATAGCCACCGTACTTGAACATAGCCGGGGCTTCGCGGCTGTTGTCGGTGACAATGCGAGCGGCGAACTGGGTGTCATCGGCCTGGTCAGCCTCAGCAGCAAGGCCGGTGTAGTCCTTGTTCAGCAGCGAGACATAGAGCTTGGCGTTCATCTCGCTGGAGTAGATAACATAAGCGTCATCGGAACCATCGTTGTTCTTGTCCACGCCGGTATCCACAAAGACAGTCATGTCGCGGGCTTCACCCAGGCGGTTGGCGTTCAGCGCGGCGTCATAGTTCATGCGGGTGACGTTCTGCACCGTGAAGGGGCCGAACGGGCTGTCGCTGGTGGCGATGCCGACCATGGCGCGGCTGTAACGGCTGGCGGGGCAATTGCCAACGCAGCCGCCGGCCACCCAATCGCTCAGGTCTTTGCTGTTGTACAGCGGGCCATCGGCGTGCCATAAGAGCACGAACTGTTTGGTGCTCTCGTTGTAGATCATCTTGGGGCGCTCGGTAATGCAGTAGCTGCCGTACAGGGTTTCGAAAGCCAGCTGCAGGCGGGTGGTGGTCACGTTACGCACGGATCCATCGGTGCTGTCCGGGTAGAGCAGGCTGGTGGCTGTGATGGGTTCCTCATCGTAGGTCTTAGCGGTCCAGCTGATGTCGTTCAGATCCGTGGGTGCCTTTTCGTACTCGGTCACGTAGGCGCGCAGGAAGTTCTTGACGTTGCGGAACTCGCTCTCGGTCACACCCTCGGGTGCGGTGGACAGCTTACCCCAGGCTTTCAAGGTCTCCAGGTTCGTCTTGCTGCGCTGCATGACGTTGTATTCCTGGGTGGTGCCGGTCCCGTTGGCACCCACGCTGGAGGTGATGGCCTTTTCGGTGCCTTCCTCAATGGGCAGGATGGTGCTCTGGGTGTAGAGGATGGTGCCGTGGTCGGTCCAGTTATACAGGTCGGTGGAGCTGTAGCAGCGCACACCGTCCACAGGGCGGGTGTTGTTGGTCTTATCCTCGCCGAACCAGAGGTAAACGGTCTTACCCTCGGTGATGGAGCCATCGCCGTCCAGATCGTAGTTGACGCAGCCGTCGCCGGTGCCCTCTTTCAGCGTCATGGCAGAGCCGCCGTGGGCCTGCATGGGCAGACCTGTGTCGGCCTTGATGACAGTGGCAGCGGTACCGGGGATGTCGGTATAGGTTTCTGGCAGGGTGCGCAGGGCTTTGTACTGGGCATCCAGCGCCTTGACGCAGCTGTTCAGTTCATCGGTCGCAGCCTTTTCATCAGCGGCCAGGGTGTCGGCTTTGGTGAGGGCCTCGTTCATTTCGGGCAAGGTGTCGGCCGTGCCTGCCTTGTTTCCGGTGTACTGCCAGTTTTCCAGTTTTTCGGTTGCGTAGGTGATGCCGTTTGCCTCGTCGGCTGCCAGGGCTGCGCGGATCTCCTTGATCTTGGCGGCCAGCGCTGCGCGGGCTGCATCGGAGGGGTTCTTGGCATCATAGCGGGCAGTGGTCTCCTTGACGGCAGCGCTCTCGCTCAGGGCATTGCGCTTGACCACGATGTTATCGTACTGGCCGGTCAGCAGGTAATTGGTGCCGACGTTGCGGGCCACGGTAGCGGCAATGTCTTTGGATTCGCTGAGTTTGAAGCCGATGTCGGCGATCTCGCCAGCCTTTTTACCATTGAGGTAAACAGTCAGCGAACCATTGCCGCCGTTGGGCTCATTGTAGACGAAGGCTACAGAGTTCCACGTACCAACGGCCACATTGCCAAGGCTAATCTCGTTCTTGCTGATGCCGGCGTTAGAGCCATCAACGCCGTAGCCCACCTTGCCGTCATAGGTCAGCAGGTGCAGGCGGTTGCTTCCGGTGCTGATAGTGAAAGCGGAGCGCATAGCGGTCTTGCTCGCATCACTGCCGGGTTTCTCGATCATCACATCGGCCAGCAGGGTGAACTGGGTACGGCCGAACAGATTCTGACCATCGGTGATGGCGGCGTGGTATTCATTCTTATTGTTCCACTGGGTGGATACCTTCAGAATGGTTCCCCAGGTCTCATCGGTCAGGGTTGCGGCGTTGGCCGCCAGGGTCAGGCCGCCGTTATCCTCCAGCACCTGGTCAAAGAACTTGGAGCCGCTCTGCGCGGTCTTGCCGTTGACAGCCAGCCAGCTGATAACAGGGGCCTGGGTGCCGGTGGCGGTAACGGTGTAGTAGACGACCTGCTCTTTATCCAGGGTGAAGTCTGCCTTATTGATGATATCGCCGCTGCTGCCGGAGAGGTTCAAGTCAGCGGTATCGCTCAAGGGGTTGCCCTCCGTATCGGTGACAACAGCGGTCATCGGGCGGGTCATACCCCACCACTCACGGTGGGCACTGGTCAGGGTGTAGGTACCGGCGGGCAGGGTCAGGGCGTAGGTCAGGGTCTCGCCCGCCTTGTTGTCGTGGCCGTAGATGCCGGTAGCGGTCTTATCGGCAGTGCTGCTGTAGCCCTTGGTACCTGCATCGGTATCCACCAAGCCCCAGGTAGTGGCATCGGTCTTAAACTGGTCGAACGCATCGTTCATCAGCAGGCCGCCCAGTGCCTTTTTGTAGAGTTTGTAGGTCTCGGTGGTGCCGCCGGCCACATCGGTGATCTTGCCGGAAACAGAATCAATGAAGTAAAGAGTATCGCCGGGGATGACTTCGTTGATGTTGACGCTGACAGTGAGCTGCTCACCCAGAGAGTTGACAGCGTCCTTTACATTGCCGTTGATGGAGCCGGAGCTGTAGGCGTTGGCTGCCAGGGCATCCTCGTCCACATTCCATTCGACATCCATGGTATCGGTGGTACCGTCAGCCAGCTTGACCTTGACTTCATCAGGCAAGCCGGACACATCGCTGCCGGTCACGTAGTAGTCCATGGTAGGCAGTTCGGTCAGCACTTCGGTCACAGAACCGCTGGCGGATTCCAGGCGGGCACCGATGGTGTTCAGCGCGTCGACCTTGAGGGTGCCGGATTTGAGCACGACCTTGATGGTGTGGTTCCCGGCCGCCAGGTCAGACAGGATGTAGGTTTCGCCGCGGGTGGGGGCTGCCTTGGTAGCTGCGTTTTCAGCTTTCAGCTGGCCGTCCACGTAGACATCGATGACAGCAGAGCCATCGTTACCGCCCATGATGGCAAAACCATTGCCGTTGGCGGTAAAGGTAAAGCTTGCATCGGCGGTGCTGGAAGAAGAAATGGTGCGGTACCAGTTATCGGCACTGCCGCCGCCGGGATTGTTTATGGTCCAGTTGCCCTCGTACTTGACACCGTCGTCCTGGCCGTCGATCATGGCGGTGGCATAGGGGATGCCGCCCTTGACGGTCTTGACTTCCAGGTTGTCGGCGTAGACCTGCTTCCAGTTGGAGCTGATTTTGACACGGCCGGAGAGCATCGGGTTGGCATCATTGTACTTGGCAACACGAACATCATTGATGTAAGCATAGACGGTGCTGCCCAGACCAGTCAGCTTCAGGTTGTACTTGCCCTCGGCGTTCTTAGCCACAGTGCCGTTGGCCACCTGGGTGCCGATGCGGAACAACTTCCAGCTGCCGGCACCGTTGATCTCCAGCGTGTAGCCGCTGTTGTTCCAGTTCATGCCGGTCTGGGCACGGATAGTCAGGCGTTCGTAACGGCCCGCCTCGGCGTTGGGCAGGGTGACATCGATGGAAGCGCTGTAATCCATCCAGCGCCAGTCACCCACGATGGTGGCAGGGTCACCGCCGTTCCACTGGTTGACGCTGGACTCATTTTCCTGCTTGAGCCGGCCGCCCTCGACGATCCAGGCGCCATGGGTATCCAGCATGTAGCGGGGTTCGTTGCCGCGGGAAACGATGTAATCCTGCTGGGTCTCCTCGTTAGTGGTAACGTTATATCCGGCCACCTTGCCTTCCTCGACATACTCGAAGTTATCGGCATAGAGGTACTCGTCGGTTGTATCGGCGTTTTTGCCGGTGGAATCGGTATCCAGCACACTGCGGGTCCCGGTCTGGATGTAATCGCCGTCATCCTTCTCGGTGGGGAAGCGGGCGGGCGTGGTATCCAGCGTGGTAGCGGTCACAACGCTGTAGGCAGGCACGGTGATGGTGGCGATGCCGTTTTCGATGGCGGCATCCTCGCCTTTTTGCAGGTAGCTGTCGGTCACGGTGGTCCAGACGTGCAGGGCCTTCACGGAGATGTCCATATCGTCTGCGACCTTAATAGCGAAGGTCTTTTCGTTCCGGGTGTTGTTGATGAACACCGTGGAGAAGTTCTTTTTATCCGGGGCAGCCAGGGTCATGTAGCTGGCGCTGCTATCGATACCGGCGGTAGCGTGTTCGTTATCGCTGGCGCCAAAGGACGCAAAGGTGGCATTGGGCAGCACGCGCCAGATGCCGTTGGTGTTGGTATCGTTCTCCCAGCCGGTCTTGGCAAACTGGGTGATGTGAGCCAGCATGTAGAGGACGGGGTCATAGTGGATGTAGCCGCTCCAGGGGTCGCGGGCAGAGAGCAGTTCCTTGTGGCCGTACTGGATTCCCTCGTAGAAAGAACCGATGGCAGGCTGGAACATGTACATGGTGCGGCGGGAACCCACAAAGGCGTTGGGGATGCTGTCCAGCAGGGCCAGGGGACTCTGGTAGCCACCGATGGTGTTTGCGCCGTACTCGGTGGTCTTATTCTCCTGCAGTTCGGAGTAACCGAAGGTGGCGCAGCCCTCGCTGTACCAGACTTCCTTGTCGTTCACATCGGCCATCTTGATGTAGTCATCAGTGGCGTTGGTGCGGTAGTGGAAGCCGATGGCATCCACTGCATTATACACATCAGAATCGCGAAGCATCAAGGGAACAATGTTCAAGGTCTTGTTCTCGTCCGAAGCAACGATCTTGATGTTGCGATAAGCGGCAATGGCTTCCTCAGTGAAGTAATCGGGGAATTCGACCTCGTTCTTCAGCGCTTTGGCAAAGTACTTGATGATCTCGCCATCGGGATTTTGGGTCTCGTTCTTATCGGGGTCGATATAGTCGATGACATAGCCGTACTTTTCGTAGGCATCAAAGATGGTCTCTTTGTACCACTTATAAATAGCGGCGTACTTTTCATCGCCGTCGGCTTTGGCCTTGACCCAGTTGGGATACTCCCACCGCAGGATGGAGACCTTGACGTTGGGGTTGATCTTTTTGGCATCGGCCGCCATGACAAAGCCGGGGGAACGGGAAGCGTCGGCTTCCTCGTTCTCGTAACGCATGGTGCAGGCCTCGGCGCCGGTGGAGTTGTTGCCGTCGTTGCCCATCTCCATCTTGATGTTGGAGAACAGCGGGTAACCGTCCCCGCTGCCAAAGAGATACTGCATCATGGCCCAGTAGGCCTGCGGGTTTTCGGCCTTGTAGTCCAGCAGCAGGTTGCTGGTGGCGTTGCCGTTGAGCATACCCAGGCCCTTGTAGGTCCAGCCGTTGACGTTCTTGGCGGCAGCCTCGACCTCAGAGCCGTTTAGGGTAACGATACCATCCACATCAACGATACCGTCAAAGGCATCCTTGCGGGAGGCGGTCTCGGTCTTGGCGGCGTCGGCGTCAGCCTTGCCGGTCACGACGATGTTATCGTACAGGCCGGTGCGCATAAAGCCGGTGCCAAAGGTAGCGCCAAACGCACCGATGATGCCGGTCTTTTCGCTGAGCTTGAAGCCCACGCCGGTAGCGGGCAGGACCTCCTCGCCGTTCAGGTAGACGGCAACGGTGCCCTCGGTGTCGTTCTCGTTATACATAAGGGCGAGGGCGTTCCACTCCCCTGCTTCCAGGCTTTGGGAGAGTTCGTATTCTTGGTTGTTGTTGACTTTCAGCACAGCGGTGCCATCGGTTTTGCGGGGGATGATGCGGAAATGGGCATCCGCTGCCGGGCCAACCAGAATGGCCGACGTATTGTCGTGGGCATCGTTGAACTTGATGTCTGCATACAGGGTGAAGCTGCTGCGCTTAAAGAAGCTGTCGGCCTCCTTAACGGCTGCGCCGCCGTCCATGGCGGAGTTGCCGCCGCTGATCCAGCCTGAGGTAACACTGACCTGCTTGCCGCCGGTGATGGTATCCGTCAGGGAGGCGCCGTTGCGGACGGTGACAAGTTCGTCATCCTCCAGCGCTTTGCCGAAGTTTTCGTTCTCATCAGGGGTGTCCGGGGTCTCCACATCACCGGTGCGCTCCACGGCCAGCCAACTGACAGCGGGGGCATGCTGACCCGTGGCGGTGGCAGTCCAGGTCACGACCTGTTCGGTGGTGATCGTGAACTCGCCGGTCTTGATGGTGACCTTGCCATTGTTCTGCTTGGGCACAGAAGCATAGACGCTCGTGCCGTCGCTTGTGGTCAGGCTCAGGTCCATGGCGCGGTTCTGGTCTTTCCACCACTCGCGGTGGGCGGTGGTAATGCTGTACTTACCGGCAGGCAGGGTGAACTTGTAAGAGATGGTCTCGCCTTTTTTATTATTTTTTCCGTATACGCCGGTGTAGGTCTTGTCGCTGGTAATGCCGTTATAGCCCTTGGTCTGGGCGTCGGTATCCACCAGGCCCCAGGTCGCATCGCCCTGGTAGAACTGGTCGGACTTGCCATTGAGCAGCCGGTCGCCCAGCAGAGCCTTGGCGGCGGCGTAGGCTTCGGTAGACTTCACGCTGTCCATGGCACCGTTGCTGCCGCTGGCAGCGACGCTGTCAATAAAGTAGACAGTATCCGCCGGGATGACCTCGACGGTGTAGGTGACATCACCCTTTTGGACCTTCACGGTCTCAAAGGCGGTCTTGAAGGTATCGGCGGTAACGCCGTCCACGTCTGCCAGCACGGCGGGCACTTCGCCCACCTTGGTGGCGATATGGGTAGTGGTCACCGTGGCATCGGCGTCGCCACTCTCCTGGATGGTGGTGGCCGGTGCGGGAGTCTCGTCTGCAGCGGGTGCGTCGGTGGGGGCCGGAGTCTCGGTTTCAGCAGGCGTTTCCGTAGGTGCCGGGGTTTACTCCGCGTCAGGCGCTTCGTCGGGAGTTTTCCCGGCCGGGGTCTCGGTTTCAGATGCGGCCGGGGTTTCCGTGGGCGCAGGGGTCTGCCCGGCGTTCGTGTCCTCGGCCGGAGCGTCTGCATCAGCAGGGGTATCCTCCTGCTGGACGATGGCCGTTATCGGCTCATCGTTGGCAAACGCTTGGGCAGGGACCATGCTTGCCAGCATGCCGACACACAGGGCGGCCGCCAGAACGCGTTGACCCTTGCGTTTTGCTTTTCTCATGGTTTTTCATCCTCTCTTTAGATTTCAGCGGGTAATGGGTACATTTGCAGTGGTTTACCTAAATGATAACGTACCCCCGCCGCGCCGACCATGTCATTTTTCCTGTACAATCTGCACTTTTTCAAGTTGTGTTTGACAGATTTTCCCCGCCCAAAGAGCCGGAATTTTTGCATGCTGTTCTTGAAAAAATCCATGGAAAGCAAAGCTGCGATCTGTGATAATGTTATTTAAGTATATCTATCAACCGCAAAAGGCCGCCTTCCCCTGCTTGTGGGGAGAGCGGCCTTGCCGTTTTGGGTTATAAGGTCTCGCCGTTGGTGGCAATGAACTGCTTGTACCAGTTGAAGGACTTTTTCTTATAGCGGTTGCCGGTGCCGTCATCGTTGCGGTAGCTGTCGTCCACAGTGTGGTCGGGCTTTTCTATGCGGTTGTGCGGCAACACACAGCGCCCCTGCACGGTCGGCACAGGGGCGCTGGTTTTATGCAGCTGTTATTCGGTTACAGTGGCATGGTCCGCGGTGGTTTCTGCAGTAGGTGCAGAGGCCTGCGGGGTTTGCAAATTTTCTAACCCGGTCACGTTGATGTTGCGGTCGGTCTTGGCCTGGATGCTGTTGGCGCGGACGATCTCTTTCATGTCAATGCCGGTGGCTTCCTTCATAGCCTCCATGGTCTGGGCCATCAGCACGGGCACGTTGCCGGACACGCCCGACACACCGGAGGCATCGCCGCCGATGATGGACACCTTGTCGATGCTGGCAAGGGGCTGGGCCACGCTCTTGGCGATTTCGGGCAGCACCTTTATCATCATCTCGGCTACGGCAGCATCGTTGTACTGCTTGTAGGCTTCGGCTTTCTGCTTCATCGCTTCGGCTTCGGCCAGGCCTTTCCGGCGGATGGCCTCGGCTTCGGCTTTACCGACCAGTTCGATGCCTTCGGCCTCCTGCTGCTTGGCAAACTTGGCGGCCTCGGCAGCGCGCTCAGCCTCGTACTTCTGGGCTTCGGCTTCTTTCTGGCGGCGGTACAGCTCGGCGTCGGCCTGCTTGCGCACCTCGGCATCCAGCTTGCGCTGCTGCACTTCGGCCTCCTGGGCGGCCAGGTCGACCATCTTCTTCTGGCGGGCGATCTCGGCGTCGGCTTCGGATTCCTTGACCTCCTTGGCACGCAGGTTGGTCTGGATCATACCGGCGGCCTGGGCGTCAGCGGCGGCCTTGTCGGCCTCGGCTTTCAGCTTGGACTTGGCCAGTTCCAGCTCGTTGTTGCGCTGGGCGATGGCCGTCTGGGCTTCGATCTCCTTCTCGTTAGCGGCCATGGCGGCGGCAGCCTTCGCGCAGGAGACATCGCGCTCGGCTTCGGCCTTGGCAATAGAGGCACGCTTTTTCACAAGCTCCTCCTGCTCCACGCCGATGGCCTCGATGACGCCGTGGTTGTGGCCCTGGGCATCGATGGCGTCCTTGACATCCTGCACGTTGAAGGTGACAACCTCCAGGCCCATCTTGGCCAGGTCCGGGCGGGCGTTTTCCACCACGCTGACGGCCATCTGCTTGCGGTTGGTCAAAATCTGGTCGACCGTCATCTCGCTGACGATCTCACGCAGGTTGCCTTGCAGCACATCGTTGATCTTCTCGTTGATGTGGGCTTCGTCCATGCCCAAAAAGTTGGAGATGGCGGCCTGCTGGCGGCTGTTGATGTACTTTTTGATGTCATCATACCCGGCGTTACGGACTTCCTCGTCCGAGACGGTGGAGTTCTCGCTGTAGACCTGCACGGTGACGACGCTGTCCAGCCAGAGGGAGACGCCCTCTTTGGTTTTTACGCCAGTTTCCGGCGTTTTTACGTCAATTTTCAGCAGGCGCATGTTCAGCCGGTCGGCACGCTGTACAACGGGCAGTACAAACACGCCGCGGCCGCACACCACCTTGGGGCGGGACAGGCCAAAGCCCGTTACCACGATAGCCTGGGTAGGCGGGGCTTTTTTGTAGCAGAGAAACGAGAACACGACCAGTGCCACCACAATGGCGGCGATAAGAATAGCAATCATCATTGATACATTCCTCCTTCGCTGATGATGGCTTTATTATACCGGCCGCGGGGGGAGGAATACAGGATGATTTTAGCAGAATAAGGCGGTCTATTTCTCTTTTGGGGGAGAAATAGGGGATGAGGGAAGTGGTCGTCAAGCTTCCTATATTATAATAACTTGACTACTTGAATAGTGGTTTTCACCTGGCCGGGAGAAAGCAAACAACATATATACGTTATTTATTATACCATATTTCTTAATATACCTTTTGTTATGTTTTATAACTAAATGTATATTTACGTATATACTTTATTTTTTGCGCCAAGCAGAAAGTACAAACCAGTATTCAAGTAATCAAGTATATATAAGGAACCTGACAAGTAGTTGCCAACAAAAAAGGCTCCCTCTGTGAGACAGACTTCCCCGATACGGGGGAGGTGGCACGAAGTGCCAGAAAGTGAGCGCTGTCAGCGAAGCTGACTGAGGGAGAGAGAAATAAATCAGCTGCTGCTAAATTCCAGGCTCTCTCCCCCACCGCCTGCGGCGGAGCCCCTTCCCAAGGGGAACCTTTTGCCTTATTTATGCAGCTGCTGTATCAAAAGCCCGGGGGCTTTTACAGGCTCCCAGGCACACAGCAAACGATGTTGTACAGTTACACTTTAAACATCGACAAAGCACAAGCAAGACGAATGTGCCCGGCCATACGGATATGCCTGGGAGCAAAACATTCGACAACACATGCGGACGGCGGCGATGGCATGGATGGTATACATGGCACATTTCTCCTTTCGTCTTTGTTCGTGCTTCCTGTTCGGATTCATTGGCTGTATCATACACCTATTTACCTACTATGTCAATATGTTAGTAGGTAAATAATGCAAAAATATTTGCAGAAATTTACAAAAATACGGCAGCACGCTTGTTTATTGTGCTGCTGTTGGATGGTTTTATTCGTGTAAAATGGCCTTCAGGTCGGTTTTGGGGTCGCTGGTGGGGGTCAGGTGGTAGTTTTCCACCAGAAATTGTAATACATTTGGTGAGACAAACGCCGGGATGGTGGGGCCTAAATAGATGTGCTGCAGACCCAGATAGAGCAGCGTCAACAGGATGCAGACGGCTTTCTGCTCGTACCAGGAGAGCACCAGCGTCAGCGGCAGGTCGTTGACCCCGCAGCCGAAGGCCTCGGCCAGGGCCATGGCAATGCGGATCGCGCTGTAGGCATCGTTGCACTGGCCGCAATCCAAGATGCGCGGGATGCCCCCGATGCTGCCCAGGTCCATATCGTTCAGCCGGTATTTACCGCAGGCCAAGGTCAAAATCAGCGTATCTGCGGGGGTCATGCGGGCAAAGTCAGTGTAATAACTGCGGCTGGGAGCCGCGCCGTCGCACCCGCCGATGAGGAAGATGTGGCGAATTTTGCCGCTTTTCACCAGCTGCACGATCTCCCCCGCATGGGCCAGCACGGCGTTGCGGGCAAAGCCGGTGGTGACGGTGTGGCCGCCGTTCATGCCGGTCATGGGATGGTCCTCCGGGTAGCCGCCGCACTCCAGCGCCTTTTCAATGACCGGCGTAAAATCCTTGTCCGCGCCGATGTGGGGGATCTCCGGGTAGGAGACCACCGAGGTGGTGAACACCCGGTCGCAGTAGCTTTGCCGCACCGGCATCAGGCAGTTGGTGGTAAACAGAATGGGCGCCGGGATATTGTGGAACTCGGTCTGCTGGTTCTGCCATCCGGTGCCAAAGTTGCCCTTTAAATGGGGGTACTTTTTCAGCTCCGGGTAACCGTGGGCAGGCAGCATCTCGCTGTGGGTGTAGATGTTGATGCCCTTGCCCTCGGTCTGCTCCAGCAGCAGCTTTAAATCGTGTAGGTCGTGGCCGCTTACCACGATGAACGGTCCTTTTTCAATCGTCAGCGGCACGGTGACGGGCACCGGGTCGCCGTAGGCTTCGGTGTTGGCGGCGTCCAACAGGGCCATGCAGGCCAGGTTGACCTCGCCGGTTTTCAGCACCAGTTTTAGCAGGTCATCCGGTGATTTTTCCTCACCCAGGGCGGCCAGTGCCTCGTAGAAATAGCGGTTCACGGCGGGGTCGGTCTTGCCCAGGGCGCGGGCGTGGTAGGCATAGGCTGCCATGCCCTTGAGGCCGAACAAGATCAGCGATTTCAGCGACCGCACGTCCTCCCCTGCCCGCCAAAGCTCGGCCATATCATAATCCGCAAAGTGGGTGGTGCTGACGGCGGCTTTCTCTTTCTCTATGTCGTTTTTGATTTGCAGGATCGTCTCGTTATTGAAGTTCACGTTGGTGATGGTGGTAAACAGTCCTTTCAGCATCAGCTCGTCGGTGCGGTCGGTGGCTGTCCCCGCCTGCACCGCCTGCGCAAGGCCGATCAGCGCGCCGATGACTTCATCCTGATAGTTGGCGGTATCAGCCTTTTTGCCGCACACCCCGGCCTTACCATCGCACCCGGTATTGTGCGCCGTCTGCTGGCACTGGAAACAAAACATCTCTTGCATGTGGTTGCCCCCCTTACAGAATATCACTATAAGGGTGGGCAGGCTGCGGGGATTTTATGCAGACACAAAAACAGCGTCACCCCGCCGGTAACAAGGCGGGGTAACGCTGCTTTGGAATCATGCTTATATGAATGTCAGGGAATGGCGGTTACAGTTCGGCACCGTTGGTGACAATGACGTTTTTGTACCAGTTGAAGGACATTTTGCGGATGCGGGGGTGTTTTGTTTATTGTTTGTTTACTGTTTAGGCGAATGACGTTTTTTACGCCTGCGGAGAATTAGGACCACCACCAGCAGGATGATGACAGCGGCCCCGATATACAGCGTGTAGGCACGCCGGAACGACCGCGCCGTGTAGTGGATGACCGCCTGGACGGGCTGGGTGGGGGCGTCGTCCTCGCCGTTATAGGCCACCCGCTTGGCCTGTACGATCAGGCGGTGGGTGTTGATGCCGTAGGGCGTGCAGGTCATCAGGGAGAGCCAATCCTGCCCGTGCAGGATGCGCAGGGCTTTGTTCAGGGTCTCAAAGTCATCCTTGGGGACCATGGGCAGGATGTTCTCGACCCGGTAGGCGTGGACCTCGCCCAGGATGTGCAGGTAGATCATGTCCCCTTCTTCCAGCTGGTCGATGTCGCTGAACAGCCGCGCCGAGGGCAGACCACGGTGGGCTGCCAGTACGCAGTGGGTGTTTTCGCCGCCCACCGGCAGGGCCGTACCGGGCAGGTGCCCGGCACCCACCTGCAGTACGCTGTCGTCGGTGCCGTGATAGATGGGGATGGTCTGGTTGATCTTGGGGATGGAGATCATCCCCATGACGCCGTCGCCATTCAGATTCAACAGGGCATTGTATTCGTCGTCCGCCTGAACGCCTTCGCCGGCGAAGAGGTCCCCGGCGAAGGTATTCTCTGTAATGGCGGCGTTGTGGGCCAGGGCGGCCTGCATCTCGGCTTCGTAGGTTTCGGGCGAAGCCTCGCTGACAGTCTCCTGATAGTCGCTTAACGTGCGGTCCTGCCGCAGATTGTTGATCTGGTCGGCCACAGTGTCGTGGGCAAACAGGTACAGCCCCACGAGGAAAACAAGACCGAACAGAACTTCTAGGACGCGGTATTTCATTCGCGGTTCTGGCGGCGCTTGATGTACAGGATCGCGGCCACAGCGGCAGCCATCAGGGCCAGGCCCAGACCAGCCAGCAGGTTAGCGCCCTCGCCGCCGGTAAACGGCAGGGTCAGACCGTGCTGGTTGACGATGTTAAAGTGCAGGACACCGTCGGCATCCACGGTGCTTTCCGTGGCAGCGTTTTCCTTGCTCGTCACTTCATATGTCCAATGGTTGCCATCTTTGTCCGCAGTTTCGGACCAATGTACAACCAGCGTAATATCCTCGTCCAGCTTTTTGTAGCCAGTGGGAGCCAGAACTTCTTTAATGGTATAGGTGCCATCTTTCAGGCCGTTAAAACGCAGGACGCCCTTCGTTGTAATGTTCTCGCCATCGCCCGTCATACCAACGATTTTTTCGCCGTTCTGAACGTTGGTGTCACCCTGTGCGGCGTACTCTGTCACAGCATCTTTCGTGGGAGCCACGGTCGTGTAGCAGTCCTCTGCCTTATAGTACTTTTTCTCGCCGTCGCCCTCGTTGGTAAAGGAGTAGCCAATCACGTTCAGCTTTTGCATACCATTTCCGGTAATCATGAACTGCGCACCGGGCAGGTCATCGCCCTTGGGACTTTTCTTGCTGATCTCAAAGCCAGCCACGTAGGTGTATACATGCTCGGCCGGGGTCTTGGCCGTGGAGGGGTAGCCGTCCTGGCTCTGGTTGGGGTTGTTGGAATATTCCAGATAGGCGGTGTTGGTATTGGGGGTGTTGCCGATGGAAGCCTTCTCATTGATAGTGGCCGTGTAGGTCACAACCACATCCTGACCCTTCTTGTCATTTTCCACGAGGTTTTTCAGTTCAATATTGATGTACAGCTTCTGGCCAGGGGTCGCATTGTTGGTTACGCTGTAGTTGGTGCCGTCGGTGGAGTAGGTCACTTCGCAGTTATCTTTGTAGTTCTCGCCGCCTACAGTAACAGTCATGCTATCAACGCCGTTAAAGGTCAGACCGCCTTCCAGTTCATCATGAATAATGTAAGTGTATTTCTCATAGCCATTCATGTCAGAGAGCGTAGAGGTCAGCTTGTAGCTTACGGTTTCACCCATAGCGGCGTTGTTGGCCTTGACCTCTTTACCATCTTCAACGATGAACTTATGCAGGTTCATACTCTGGCTCTTGACAGAAATAGTAGTCGTGTCGACCAGCTTGACGAGGTACTTGGTGTAGGACTGGTTTTGCTGGTCTTTCAGTGAGTTATCCACATCTTTGACCAGATAGTAACCGGCCGTAAGGCCCTCAAAAACCTGGGTCTTTTTGTCCTGGCTTTCAGTTGCCTTTGCACAAGTACTCGTCAGGTGTGCACCCACGATTTCGTTAAACGCATCGACTTCCTGGGCCTTATTTTCCAGCTTGCTCAATGCCATAGCCACTTTGGTGGCATCGTTTACGCCCTCCACCATGGTTTCGCCGCTATCGTACAGTTTTGCCTCGGTAAGGGCAGTAATCATAGCATTATAGCCATCGCCACTTTCATTAACAACACCTGTGCCCCAGTTGATGTCCGACAGATAGCCTTCCGTCACGTCCTTAACCGTTTCTGTGCTGAAAGTACCTGCAAAGATCTGGTAGGCTTCGTACGTATGGTTCGCTTCGGAGTTATCAATGGTCAGGGTATAAGTTTTCTCGGGTGTTGCTTCCTCATCGGCCATGGCCGGCAGTGCGCACATAAAGGTGAACAGTACCGCCAGGGCCGCGGTCAGGAGCCGCTTTGCTGTTTTCATTTCTTTTGTCCTCCGTTTTCTTTATGTTTTTTGACCAGAACCAGAATTAAACCTGCGCCTGCCGCCAGCATCAGCACCAGCCAAAGGAGCGGCTGGCTGCTGTCGCCGGTTTTAGGCAGATGCCACGGCCCGATGCCGGGGGTGGCGGGGGTATTCTCCTCGTCCGGCTCCAGGGTCGGGCGCGGTGTCGGGGTGGGATCCGGGCTGGGGTAGCTGTGGCGATCCAGTTTGGGGTAGGATGTCACTTCGTACTCCCAGACATCCGGCTGGGTCTGGGGCATGCTCAGATCCAGCGAGGCATTGTAGGGCACACTGACCAGATAGTCCTTGGCGCTGTAACGGTAGGCCGCACCGTTGAGGGCGGGCAGCCGTACCAGATACATGCCGCACACAAGGTTGCCGGCCGTGCCGGTATAGCGGGCGGTGGTGTCGGTGCAGGTCTCGTAATTTATCTGCACCGTTGTGGCAGGTTCCAGGCGGTTTTGCTGGATCAGCTTGACCGCCTGTGCGGCTTTTTCGTCCCACACTCCCTGCCAGACAGAACCGGGGATGTGCCCGTTGTCCGGGGTGGGCTGCGGGGTCGGTTCCGCCGGGGTTTCCGTGGCCGCCGGGGTCGGCGTGGGGTTGGCTTCGGCTTCCTGCTGCTGTTTTTCGTAAGCTGCCAGGGCTTCGGCCACCACGTTTTCCAGGTCCAGCTCGGCAAAGTCCGGCTCGGTGATCAGGGAGCCGTCCGCTGTGTAGCTGCCTACGCGGTACAGTTCCGCATCGAACTGCCGCACCCCGCCGCGGGACAGGTCCGCCACGATGCTTTTCTGCACATCGGCGGCGTCATCCTCGGCAAAGGCGATCGTCAGCGAGGTCCCCCGCGCGGTATCCACTTCCGCCGCCTGCACGGGGGCAGCCAGCCCTGTTGCCAGGGCCAGCACCGCTGCCATCTGCAGCAGAAGCATCCATTTTCGTCTTTTCATCGAATTTTGCTCTCCTTGCTGTTTGTGTGTAGGATCAGCTGTGGTTCTTCTTTTTGCGGTGGATGGCAGTCACTGCAAAGGCAGCGGCGGCCAATGCCATAACGGCCACGCCCTGCAGCAGGCTGCGGTTCATGCCGCTGCCGCCGGTGAAGGGCAGGCTGAAGAGATAAGAATCGGTAATTTCCATGCTGATCTGGGTCCTGATGGGCAAATTCGATTGCTCTTGTTCGGTCGTCTCCAGGCAGCTGCCTGCGGTCATAACGGCGCTGGCGGTGCTTGTGTCACGGCCGTCACCCGCGGTCACATCAACGCTGTAATCGCCCTTTTCTTGGTCTGGGGTCATCTTGGCGGTGTACAGCAGGTTTCCCTTGTCATCTTCCAGCGTGATAATGGGCAGGGTGTTGCCTTTCTCATCGCGGTCGGTGATGGTAAGTTTGTACTTTACCGGGTCCTTTGCGTAGCCAAGGGGTGCCTTGGTCTCCGCCAGGGTGTAGGTGCCCGCCGTAAGGTCGGTCAGGCGGTAGCGGATCTCCTCGGTTTCTTTATTCTCACCCGTGCGCTGGATGGTCTGCTGCGACTTGATCTCCACCTTGCCGCCCAGCAGTTTTTCCAGCGGGCTGGCGGGCTGCAGGGTTGCAGTAAACTCGGCCTGTTCCAGTTCCTTGTTTTCCACGTCGCTGAGCTTATGGATCAGAATTTCATAGGTGCGGGCGGTGTTTACAGCCACCAGGCGGGTTGCGATCACGGAATTATCGCTTTCGGCACCGCTGCTGACCTTTTCGGTATCCTGCTTCTGCACGAAGCTGACATTGCCGATCCAGGTGTCACCATCGGCCCGGACGGTATCCTGTTTGAGGGTGTAGGTGATGGGGCCGTTGGCGTTTTCCGCCTGCAGGGGCAGGCCCTGCGTAGTCTGCCAGCGCACGGTGCGCTCGGCGGAGTCGTCGGTAAAATCCACCCCTGTGCCCACAAACTTGCCAAACAACGTAAGGTCGCTTGCATCCTGTGCTGCTTTGGCCGGGTCGCTGACGGTTTTATTGGTCAGGGTATACACAGCTTCTTCCAGTTTCTCCTCGCCCTGGGTGGCGGCCAGCGTAAAGTTGACCTCAGCCTCGGCGGCTTTCTTTGCATCGGGAATGTTCTGCCAGACCTTGGCCAGGCGCAGCTCTGTATAATAGAAGCCTGCGTTGATGTTGGTCTTGTCGTCGCGGCCGGTCAGCACGGCATCGCCCTGGGTGATTTCCTCACTCATGGCGGCTTGAAGGGTGTTGGCATCTTCGGTGCGGTACTGCGGGGCCGTCTTGTTGGAGGTATCGCCCATGGCATCGCGCTTTGTCACGCTTAACTTGCCAAAGGGCAGGACCGGTTTGCTGTCATCCTCCATCTTGTAGCCGTCTTTGCTGTCCGTGAACAGGACGCGGTATTCGCCCTGCTTCAGGTTTTCAAAGGTGTAACGGCCATCCTTTTTGGTGGTAACGGGCTGTACCTTGTTGCCCAGCGTATCCGTAACAGCATAGTAGTTGTTGCCGGCATCATCGGTGTAAACGGGATTTTCGTCTTTCGTATTCGGCTTCGTCTGCACCAGTGTTACGATAATGCCTGCCAGTGTCTTGTCCGAGCCAACGTTCTTTTTGCCGGTGTCGTCCAGTTTGGTGGTGTAAATGCCATCATAGTTCTGGTCCATCCAGACCAAACCGCTGATGGAACGGCTGCGCACCTTGATGGATGCCGTGGGGCTGGTGAGCAGTGCGTTGTTCTCGCCGCCGGCACGGGCAAAGTAGATATTATTGTAGGTATCATTGCTTTGCTGTACCGTGTTGTCGTTGTCCGTCAGCAGGGCATTTACGCCATCCTTGGTCTGGGTCACGGCCAGTTCCACATGGACTTTAACAATCGCGTTGGGCAGGTTTTGCAGTTGGAGATACAGGCTGCCCAGCTCGCTCTTACCCGTTGCCCTATGGATGGGCATGGTATCCGGGGTAAAGGTGACGCTGTTGTCTTTGGTGTTTTTGGTGGTAGTGGTAAGCGGCGTTCCCTTGCTGCCGGCTTTCTGCATCGTGGCCACACGGTCCAGCACGCCTTTGTTAGTGTAGGCAACGGAATCCGTACCGGCGTACTTCACCGTAATGTCATCCGTACCCAAGTTAATGGCTGTGCCATCTGCATTCTGGACGGTAACGGTAACGGATTTCAAGCCATACGCACCGTGGAAGGTCTTCGCTTTCTCCGTGTTGTACGGCAGCAAATCGCACAGTTCCAGATCACTGGTCGCGCCGTCTTCCTTTATATAGGTCAGGTCGTACGCAAGAACATCGCCGATTTCGACCAGATTGCTGGCTGCTGTTTTGTTGACTACGGTCTTGCTGTTCCGCAAAACCTTGATTTCGGTATAATCCGTGCGGCCCAGAGAGGCGTTGACGTCCTCTTCCTCGTAGGTGGTGTGGATCTCTGCATCGATGCGCAGGTTCTTGTACCAGGCACCGTCTTGATCTTTCTCGCCCGTAATATCCAGACCCGGGTCAGCCGGGTAGCCGATGCCTGCCTTAAAGGACAGTACCGGCAAAACCTTCTTGACATCCGTGATCGTTGTGGTCAGGTGCAGGCGGGTCGGTTGCTGCACGTAGCTTTGCTCATAATTTGTTTCAAAGTTAAATTCCTGCCAGGTCGTGCCGTCCCAATACTGGTATTTAGCCTCCCAGGTCAGGTCGCCGCGGTTATAGCTGCTGTTGCTGTAATCAAAGGTCAGGGTGCCTTCCTGCAAGGTCAGGTCCTTGGGCAGCTTCACATCCAGGGTAAGGTCAGTCTGGGTCGTGCCGTCAAACACTTCCAGGTTTGCCTTTGCGTTGCTCTGCATCGTGACCCTGGGGGTGACCTGCACGGTAACGGTGCGCTGGCCTTCGTCCAGCTGGTAGTCGGTCTGGCGGATATTGCCCTCGGCTACATCGGTCGTTTTGATCTCGACCGTGGCGTTCTGGGTAGCAAGCAGCACCGTGTTGCCGGACAGGTAACCGCTGTGGCTGCCGCCAACCTCGTAACCGTTGCTGTACTGGGTCTTTTGGTAGTTGTTGGTGATGCGGCTTATGGTCGGTGTGCCAATATCCCAGTGGATGGTGCTGTTCTTTGCGCTGGTCAGGGGATGGCTTACCGGCGCGTTAGCCTGCTCACCCTTGCCCTCGATCAGGCCCTGGTACAGCAGTTCGCTGCGCTTGGTCAGCACCGTGCCGTTATCCATCAGGCGGGTCCAGCCGGGATTGCTGCCGGTGGCCGTTGCGCTGCGATAGAAGGGCCGGTAGGTGGTCCAGCCGCGCACATCCATGGTCAGGGCATAGCTGCGGCCGATCTTGCTGACGTCCTTGGTAACTTCCATCATATGGCCGATCTCGACCGAGCGGCCGGTACGCACGCAGCAGTTGCGGATCTGGTACAGCACTGCCACACAGGTGTGGCCGGCTTTTTCCAGTTCGGTCAGGGTGTCGTAGTAGACAAGGCCCTTGATTTCTTTTGTTGCCCCGTCACTGCCAACGGTCATTTCCATGTCGTTGAAGCTGTACTTGTCCATATCGGCGGTGCCGCCGTTGTCACGTGTATTAGGTTGCTTTTCCCAAAGGGGCTGGCTGTCATCCAGCCCGGCACCGTCTGCACGCTCCCAACGGTCGTACTGCCAACCATTGCCCTCGCTTCCATCCTTCAGGACGGGCGTATCATTTGCTTTGGCTGCGTACAGAATCGTCAGTTCATAGTTTTGCGTCAGCTGCTTGGTGGTATCCCATTCGCTGTAGCCATTGTCCGACAGGCTGATGTGGGTAACGTCTTTCAAGTTGGCCGCAACTTCTTTCTGGCTCATCTTGTAGACGGGCTTTTCCACACCATCCACCATGTAGGTTGCGGGGCGCATGGCGCTGGGGTCAAACTTCATCAGCACATCGTAGGCGGTCAGGTAGTAATACTCTGCCTGCTGGTCGACCTGGGCATCATAGATGAACGTATCCGTGTTATTGGCCGGGGTGACTACCTCACTGCCAAAGTCTAGGTTGCCGGTCATGTACACCTTACTGGCTATGCCGGTCACGTTGGTGCCCAGCTGCTTGTTCTGGTCATCGTTCAGCACGGTTTTGCCATCGCTGCCCAGCCAGTAGTTTGTTTTGGTAATGTAGCTGGCGTTTCCGCCCCAGCCGCGGCTGATGTTCATACCCAGGGTAGAGCTGTTATCATAGTTATCATTGTAGGTGGATTCGTTCTTGGCGTAGCCACGCAGTTTGACTTCGTCGGTATAGTTGAAGTAGCCGTTGACTTTATCGGTCAGTTCGGCCTCCACACCGTTCAGATCTGCATCGGCGACGTTGTCCATGGTCATGTTGCCGCCTGCCATGTGCATATCCGTCTGCAGGAAGCCCTCATAACTGTCGTTTTGGGCAAAATCATACTTATCCAGTTCCAGCGGGATGAGCACCTGCAGGTAGCCGGTACTGAACGAATACGCCGGGTCGTTGCTCTTGCTGATGGGCCGCATGGTGTAGCCGCTCACCTTAAAGGTCAGCTTGGTCTGCTTGACCACGGTGCCATCGCCACGGGTAAAGGTGGAATCTTCACTGGGGTTCAAGGCAGTCCATGTGCCGCCGCTGTGGGTCTCATCCACATTCATGGCGATTTTGCTGTCGTAGTGGGTGCTGCGGTCGTCGTCGTCCTCATCGCTCCAGTTCATGTTGATACCGGCGGTATTATTGCTGGTATCATAACCGGTGTAGCTGCCGCTTTCGTTGGGTTTGTAGGCCCACAGCAGCGGGTTGATGGCAACCGGCTGGCCGCCGTCGGCATAGTATACTGTTTTGCCGTTGAACTTCAAGCCGCCCTGCATGTTTACATCAAAGGTAATATCCCCGCTGGGTACCTCGATGCCGCGCAGGCCCTTGCTGGTATCCTGGTTGCGCAGCTGCAGGGACATACCGTAGCCGACCATCATGCCGTAAACAACGTTACTATTGGGGTCCTTCACCCTATCGTTATACTGCTGCTCGGTGATCTCGGTCTTGGTGTCCATATCAAAGTAGCCGATATGGCGCAGGCTCGGGTTGTTTCCCACAGACAGGTTATAGGCTGCCTTGGCGGAGACGCGCATGGTGTTGGCATCCAGCACAACACGGTCATCATACGGGTTGGTTTTGGTCCGATACGATTGATAGCTGCTGTTATCGAACCATGCTTCAATGGTCGGTTGTACCGTTGCGCCATTGTGCATGCCGCCTACCTTGATGGAGAACTGCATCGTCATGTTCATGGTGCCGAGGTCTTTCTCCTCGATCACATGGTCCTGGTAGCCCTCCAAAATCTGGCAATGCAACTCGGGGTCGTAATAGGTGTAAGAACTCTTGAACACCGTGCCATTGCCCGACAAGCTGATCTCACCGCTTTCGCAGGGGACCTTGATGCGCATCCACAGGCGCTCGGTAGCGTTCAACAGTTTGTCACCCATCCCCGCGCTCTTGGTATCCAGCGAGACAATGTAGTTTGCGGTGCTGAAACTGCGGATCAGGGCGTTCTCCTTGGTCGCATCACTGCCGGCGGTCCACTGTACAGGGGTCTCGGGGCGGACTATTTCTTCCGGGCGGTTGTCCGTGTACGTAACTTTCAGGGTTTCAACGGTCTTAACATTGTCGGGGGTATCCTTGTCGTAGTTCAGCGGGTAGGTTTCGCCGGCGGGTTCTACGCTCTTTACGTTGGCGGCTGTTTTTTCCTTGCGCAGCACTTCGCCGGCGGTAATTACGCCGTCCTCGGCATCGTAATAGTCTTTTTCACCGTCGCCGGTGTCCTGCTTCGTGATCGACATCCGATAAATATACATATCGTTGCTTTCGATCTCGATGTTGCTGTTCTCGTAGTAGTCCGCCGTCAGCTTTACGTTGTTCACGTTGGGCACGGTGGAGGTCAGGTATTTGCCGCCATCCTCGGTGCCCTCGGCAGCGATCTTATCCGAGGTGTTATGATAATTTTTGGTAAAGGTGTAGGGGTAGTAGTCGTCGCGCCAGACGTTGTATTTATCGCTGTCCATGGCTGCGGCGGCGATCAGGTCCATCACACCGTTTTTGCTGGTGCTGTAAACATCGTTGCCGCCGTCATCGCCGGTAGCAATGTTGCCGTACAGGCCACCGCCCTGGAAGTTGAACGTACCGCCGCTATGGCACAGGCCGCCGCCCTCGGGGGCATTGTTGGTGGTGATGTCGCCGCCGTTTACAGTCAGGGTGCCGTTGCTTTGGCACACACCGCCGCCGCGTTTGGTGGCTTTGTTGCCGGTAATGTTACCGCCGCGCATCAGGCAGTTGCCGCCGTTTATGTACCAGCCGGCGCCATTGACGGCCTTATTGCCACTGATGACTACATCCTGCGAGGCATTGGTGGTGCCAAGCAGCAGGCTGCTGCCGCCGTTCTGGTACACACCGCCGCCGCTTTCGGTGCAGGTGTTGCCGGTGATGCTGCCGCCGGCCAGGGTCATGGTGCCGCCCGCCTGGTAGATCGTGCCATTTTTGCAGGTATTGCCGCTGATCTCGCCCTTGGTCATGGTAAACTCAGCGCCGCTGTTGTTGGCAATGTAGATGATACCGTTCTTGGTTGCGCTGTTGTTGGTGACAGAACCGCTCTGCAGCGTGTAGATGCCCTTGGCAACGTAGACTGCACCGCCGTAGCCGCAGGCGCTGAACGCTGCATTCTCAAAGACGCTGCAGTTGGTGATGACCGCGTCATCGATCTGGGTAAAGCTGCCGTCGATGACATATACCGCGCCGCCGCGGCCCGCCTGGCAGCCGGTGATGCTGCTGCCCTGGCCAAGGGTGAAGCTGCTGCCGCTGTCCACGCAGACCGCACCGCCGCGGTACGCCGCACGGCTGTTGGTGATGGTGGTATCGGTCATAGTGACGTTGGCATTGTTGCGCAGCAGCAGTGCGCCGCCGTCGGTAGCGGTGCCGCTGATGGTGCCGCCCTTGGCGGGATTGCTGTTGATGATATTGACGTCGCTCTCAACGGTCAGGGCGGGTTTGCCGCCGATGCCCGTAATGGTATGACCCGCCAGATCCAGCGTGACATTGGTGTCCTGGCTGATCTGGGTGCTGGAGTTGGTATTGGCCAGCAGCTGGACAGTCAGCTTTTGGTCGGCATCCTCCGCCAGCATGGCGCGGGTGGCATCCATAGCCTCCTGCAGGCTGTCGTAGGGGCTGCCAACGACCTCGCCATCCTTTACGATCTGCGCGACCTCGGTTTCCACCTTGGGCACGCTCAGGGTCAGGGGGTAAGTGCGCTGGATGGGGTCGTAGTCGATGGGTTCATCTTTCAGGGTCTCGCTGGTATTCTCGTTCAGCCAGCGGCCATTATCATGGATGGCCGATGCCTTGGGCAGGTGCAGCACGGTATCGGCCTTGGTCTTGTAGGCATACACATCCTGGCCCAGCTGGGCGCGGTTGTTTTCCACCGTGCCGCCCGCAACCTTGACGATGAGGGTGTTATAGTTCGTGTTTTTTCCCACAACATCGGTGCTGATGCCGCCGCCGTACTTCTGGGCAATATTATCCGCAATGGTACCGCCGGTCACGATCATGGTCTGTGTATCGGCGGCATGGTTCACGTAGTAATCACGGTATTGGCTATCTTTGTTGCGTTTTTCCGGCTTGATCTGGCGGGCCGCGTAGATGCCGCCGCCATAGTTGGCCGTGTTGTTGGTGATGGTGCAGTCGGTCAGGCGCAGGCGGCTTTCACCGTCCTTGGTATCATAGGCCGAGGCGAAAATGCCGCCGCCCTTGACGGTTGCCGTGTTGCGGCTGATGGTGCAGTTGGTTGCGTTCAGCGTACCCAGGCCGGAAGCATTCCAGTCATCATTATCATTGCCGCCCACGCGGATACCGCCGCCGTAGTTGCCGGTGTTATCTTTGATGGTGCAGTCGGTCAGGTTGACAATGCCCCGTACCGATTGGTAGTAGCTGATGCCCATGCCGCCGGCACCGCGGGCCGCTGTGCCGTGGTTGCCGGTAATGTCGCAGTTAGTAAAGGTAACCACACCCTCTTGCTGGTCGCCAAAGCCATAGTTTGTAAGGGGGCTGCTGACATACACACCGCCGTTGGGGCCGCTGTTGTTGCTGATGGTACAGTGCTCCAGCGTGACGTTCTGCTTATAAACTTCAAAGCCACCGGCGCCATCCTGGCTGGTGATGCTTGCCGCGTTGCCGGTAATGGTGCAGTCCGTCCAGGTGCTTTGGGCCTGGATGCTGAGCTTTTTCCACTCATCGCTGTCTGCTCTGTTTGCGTTTGGCAGGCTAACGGGCGTATAATAGCAGTTTTTGTTGTCGGTAATGGTCACGTTGGTAAAGGTGCCGGTGGCGGGGAAAGCGTTGCCGTCCTTATCCAGCGTACCGCCGCCATAATAGCGCAGGATACGGCCCTCGCCCTGGGTCTTGGTGATGGTGCAGTTACTCATCTGCACGCTGTTGCCATAGGCAATGTGCAGCAATGCCGCATCGCCGTCCGTGCGGCCATATTTTACGGTGTTGCTATCAAAATCCGTATCATTGATTTTCAGCAGGTTCTTGTTGGTGTAGTTGGTATCCACATACACGGTGTAGCGGTTTCCTACATTATTCACAAAGCGGCAATGGTCGATCCACATATCGCGCTGGGCCGTGCTGGCGGAACCTGTGCTGATATAAATGGCCGAGGCCGTGTTGCCGTAGGCCGCAACGTTGCCATCAAACAGCATATAGCGCATGTTTTTGGTTGCGCCGCCGCCCAGGTACAGAGCCGCCGAGCCGCCGTTTTAGTTGCCGTAGCCGGCAGTGTTCTTGATGAACTGGGTGTCGTAACTGTCCCCGGGAAGTTCAACGCCCAATAGATCGCGGACGGAATACAGGTTACCGCCCACGTACATGCCACTGCCGCCACTATAGGACTTATTTTCCTCAAACCGGTTGCCCGTGCCAAGGGTCAGGGTGCCATTATACTGGTAGACAGCGCCGCCAGCGTTGGCGCTGCTGCAGTTATTTTTGAAAGTACACCCGTCAATCAGATAGGTCATATCAATGTTGCCCGGGTCTACACATATCGCACCGCCCGCACTGTAGGCGGTGTTGTTTTCAAAGGTGTTGTTCTCCAGCACTACGTCATACGCACCATACTTTTTGCTTTCAGCCTTTTCCGTATTGATGCGGGGCTGCATGTAGATTGCACCGCCGCGGTCGCTAGTGCTGTTGCCTGCAAAGGTGTTGCCGCGTAACGTAATGGTGTGGCTGTTCAAGAACATAGCGCCGCCGACATTGCGGGCGTAGTTATTGGTAAAGGTACTGTTGGTGATAGTAGCCTTGCTGGAAGCACTATTCATAAAGATAGCGCCGCCATAACAGTTGCTTTCCACACGGTTATTGGCAAAGGTGCAGCCGTCAGCTTCCAGCACGCCAGCGCCACCAAAGCGTATGCCTGCACCATGGTCCGTGCTGGTATAGGTCATATTGCTGATGGTGGTATCCTTAAGCACCAGATTGGTATTATTGCCTGTATAGACACCTCTGGTAGAGCCGGTCAGGGTCACGCCCTGCAGCTTTACGGTGGTGTTTTCGGGTTTGCTAGTCTGGCCGTTAGTAACAAGCAGCGTGCCGCTTTCGCTGGTCAGTTTGCCGCCGCCATCGGCTAGGTTATAGTCGTCCTCACCCTTAGCATTGCACAGGGTAAAGGTCAGATCGGCCTTGTTCAGGTCCGTTACCGTGATATGGCCGGTGAGGGTGTAGCCGTTCAGGTTCAGGGTGGGGCTGTGCTTGGTGTTGTTGATGGTCACATCCTCGGTCTGGTCGCGCAGCAGGTGGATGGTGGTGGTGTTAGTTTCTGCGTCCGCGGCATCCGCTGCTTCCATGGCCTTGATAGCCTGGTTGATGCTGAAATACTTATCACTGCCAATACGGGCGGCGTAACTGCCGGTGTTCTCCCCCGCCGGGGCCAGGGTGTAGATGGTCTGGGCCGGAGCAGTCTCACTGCGCACCGTTTTGCCGGTGGTCGCATCATTTTTCAGCCAGACGAGATCTTTGGCGTTCTCGATGCCATCGGTGTGCAGATCTTGGGTATCGGCCAGGTCGACCGTACCGCCCTGGGCAAACAGCACATCGCCCGCGATGGTACCGCCGTGGAGCAGGGTCTTTTCACCCACGGTCAGGGAACTGTCGGCTCCGCCCAGATACAGGTTGCTGGCCAGCTGGCTGGCGGCGTTATCCCGGATGATGCCGCCCACGGCTGCGTCCTCGGCGGCAGAGAGGGTGACTTTAGCCTTGGTAGCAATGTAGAGAGCGCCGCCGTTGTCGGCGGTATTATTATAGATTTCGCCGCCGGTCATGTTCAGGGTAGAAAGGCCAACATCCGTGTTCATGTACACCGCACCACCGTTGTTGGCGGTGTTATTGTAGAACTCACCATCATTGATAGTAAGAATAACCGCCCGGTTGCCAGCCGCGAGGGCACCGCCGTTAGAGGTGGCAGTATTGTTATAGAACTTACCATCATTGATGGTGACATTGCCCGTGTACACCAGGTAGACCACGCCGCCGTTGACAGCCTTATTGTTGTAGAACTCGCCGCCGTTGATGGTGATGGTATTGGTCCAACCGACTGAGGCAATTACACCGCCGCTTTGACTGGTGGTTATATTATCATGGAATTCACCGCCGTCAACGGTAACGGTGGAGTTGGAGTTCACGTACACACGGCCGCTGTTGGTGCCGCTGTTGTCGTAGATTTCAACATCTTTAAGGGCAACGGTGGAATAGTTGCCGTTTGTAAGAATGCTGTAGCCGGTGTTTTTGGTAAACACGGCACCCTCAGCCACGATATTGTGATAACTGCCATTCAGCCGGATGCCGCTGTCCGTGTTGCCGGTAAAGGTAACGTCTTTGGCCGTAATGTCAATAAAGTCTTGGCCATTTACGGCGCGGGACAGGTTACGCAAGGTCAGGGTCTTGCCGGTCAGTATCAACTTGTTATGGGCCGATTTTGTGCCGTTGTTCATCTCAATGCCGTTGGCCGGGCCGGTAAGGACGCCGCCGGCGCTGCCTGCTTTATAATTGTCGGCCTTTTTATCGGTCAGGGTAAAGGCGTTGGTGTTTTGACCGTTGGTCAGGGTGATCTTACCGGTGAGGGTGTAGCCGTTCAGATTCAGGGTGATGGGGTTATTCACGGTGGTAGCCGTGACCTGCTCGCCCACATCGGCCAGCAGGTCGATGCTGGCGGTGCCGGTTTTCTTCGCCGCCGCCTCATCCAGCGCGGCCTGCAGGGTGGTGTACTCTTTGCCGGTCCAGGAGCCGAGCAGGCCGTTCAGACGGGCCACAAAGTGGGCCGCGCCCTGCAGGGTGTAGTAATGCTCGGCGCTGTTATCGTTGGCAATGTCGGTTTCCAACGCAGGCGGGGTGTTATCCATCAGCCAGGCATCATACACGCCTTCCACGCCTTCCAGCTTTTTAGCGGCGGGCAGGGTCACTTTGACCGCGTTCTTTTCCACAAACACATCGCCGACACCCTCGTTGCTATCGGGGGCAGTCTTTTTGCCCATAGCGAAGCTGGCCCCCGCACTAACGTACGCGATGCCGCCCTTTTTGGCTGTGTTGTTGGCGATGGTACAGTCCTCGGTCGTCAGGCTGGCGGGCAGCACTCTGCTGTCTGCATTTTTCACATACAGAGCACCGCCATCAACGCCTGACGTGTTGCCTGTAATAAGCGTGCCGTCTTTGATAGTTGTGGTATTGTTGCGGACGGCTACCGCGCCGCCGCTATATTTATACTTGTTTGTTGCATCGATGGCAGTGGTAGCAGCGGTACCGCTGGTGTTGTTGGAGATGCTGCCGCCGCTGATATTGTTGGTGCCGTTATAGCCGCAGTAAATACCGCCGCCAGCCAGAGTCGTGGTATTGCGCTCCACCACGGTATCGATAATGTTGACCGTGCCGGAATCCACTTTATAGAGTTCGCTTCTGCGCAGGTCGGAAGTAATGCCGATACCACCGCCGCCGCTGCAGTTACCATCCGTGCCGGTGGTGGAGTTGCCGGTGATTTCACAGTCCCGAATGGTAAAATCACCGGGTCTACCCGTGCGGATGATTGCTGTGGCGTTATCCACTTTGGTTTCTTGGAAATCGAGGTAGTTGTGGATGCCCACGCCGCCGCCAGCCCAGCTTGTAGTATTGTTGTGAATTTTGCTGTTGGTCAGCGTACCCTCGGTGGTGCTGTTATTGATATAGATACCGCCGCCGTACCGCAGGGCGGTACTATCATGAACATCCAGATAATCCAGCTTGTCGGTGTTATGGGCACCGATGCAGAGAGCGCCGCCGGAGTAGTTTTTGGCGGTGTTGTTTCTGAACACGATGGGGTTATCTGCTGTGCCGATGATGTTCAGCTCGCCACGGTAGTATTCGAGATTGCCGTCTGCGCCTGTACGGTACTGGTTGTTGCTTTCAAACTGAACTGCACCGCCGAAGTTGTTTGCCGTATTGCCCGCAAAGCTGCTGTTGCCGTTGATGGTCAGGCTGTTGCCGCTATACTGGTTCCATACGTAAATAGCGCCGCCGCTGCTGCCAGCGGTGTTGTTTTCAAACACGGCATCCGTCAGGGTGTAATGGCCCTGGCTCAGATAGAACGCACCGCCGCTCTGGCTGATGCTCTTGTTATTGCTGGCCGTAATGTTGGTCGCGTTCAGGGTCAGGTATACGTTTGTATTGATACCCACTGCGCCGCCGTGGCTGCGGGAGGTATTGTCCTTAAACGTAACATTGTTCCATGTAAAAGCAGCCTCAAACGAGGAGGGGATCTCGTTAATAAAGACTGCACCGCCCCAGCCACCATCGCGCACAGCACCAGCGGTGTTGCCCGTAAAGGTCACGTTATCCATGTCAAACTGCTTGGTGCGGTTGACCCAGACAGCGCCGCCGTGGCTCTGCTCGGTGGTATTGTTGGTAAATACACAATCTTTAAAGCTGGTAGGAACACCGTAGATACGGACTGCACCAGAACTGGACGAGTTTTTAGCCTGGTTGTCGGTAAACGTGGCGCCCACGACTTCCAAGCCCAGGTCATTGCGCTGGGTGCCGCTGTCAACATACAAAGCGCCGCCAGAACCCCAAAGGGTCGTGTTACCAGCAAAGCTGCCGCCATAAATACGCACCGTGGTGTAAATACCGTTGGTATTATCGCCGCTGCCACTTGCACCGGTGCTGATAGCACCGCCCCAGCTGTTCGCGCTATTGTTGGTAAACGTATTCGCCTTGTCCGGGTCAGGGGTGCCATCCTCCCGCAGGACACCCAGTGTAATGACGCGGCCCTGGTAGACGTTATCGTTGTTAGAAGCAATGGCACCGCCGAAATGGGCGCTGTAGTTGCCGGTAAACGTATTGGCAGTAAAGTCTGCCCAGGCGTAACCGCTCACCCACACAGCACCACCGCCGCGCCAACCGCCGTTGCCTGCCGAGGTCACGCGGTTGCTATCAAAATTGCTGCCGTCAATATTCAGGTAAATGTGGGCGTTGCCGTAGCCGGTTTCCCGCCGGGTAGAGATAGCGCCGCCATAGCCGGTGGCGGTGTTGCCGGTAAAGGTGCTGTTCTTCACGTGCAAGCTGGCCACCTGCACAGTGTTGGGCTTGTCAGTGGGGTTGACCTGAATCAGAATCGCGCCACCGCCGGCATCGTCGCCATTTTTTACATCATAGGTGGCAGAGTTCCGGTCAAAAGTGCAGCCTTCAACCGTGTAAACAGGGTTGAACACGGTAGTTTTGCCGTAGTTGTTGGGGTAGTACACTGCGCCCGCATACCGCAGGGCCGTGTTGCCCCTAAAGGTACAGTTTTTCAGCGTGTTTTCCTTGATATTGCTGTTAAAGGCAATCGCGCCGCCGCGCAGGGCCGCATAGTTGCCGTGCAGGATGGTTTCTTCCTCGGCGTTCTCGTCATCGGAGGTGGTGGTCCCGACCTGGCCGAAGGTCACGTTCTCGATGGTGTCGTCCGCCAGGCCGTCAAAGGCGGGGTCAAAGGCCAGCGCACCGCCGTAGGTATCGGTGCTGTTATCGGTAAAGGTGCCGCCGTTGAACGTAACCGGCACCTGCACCAGGATGTTGTCCGCCTTGACATGCAGGGTGTACTGGTTGGCCAGGTACAGCGCACCGCCGTCCTTGGCGGCATGGTTGCCCGTAAAGGTCACGTCATTGCCAATGGTGGTCTGTACACCGGTGCCCAGGTAGACCGCACCGCCAAAGCCGCCCGCGTTGTTGGTGGTAAAGTTGGCATTTTCCAGCGTGAGCAGGGCTGCGTTATGCACGTACAGGGCCGCGCCGTTGCCGTCGGATTTGCAGTTGGTGATGGTGGCGCCGCCCTTCATGGTAAAGCTGGTGTCCATGCTGCTGCCGTTTTCACGCTGGAGCTTTTTGAACTGATAGGTGTTGTCCGCGTTCTGCAGCGGTTCCTGATTTTTGCCCAGAGCAACATCGAACTGGCCGTTGGTATCCACGGCGGCGGTGCCCTTTACGTACACACCCGCGCCGGGGCCTGCGTAGGTAAAGTCGCTGATGGTCGTGCCATCCAGCGTGAGGGTGCTGCCCAGCTGCACCTGCACGCCGCGGGTGGCAGTGCAGCCGTCGGCCGCCTTGATGGTGCCGCCCTGAATGGTGAGCGAGCCAAACACGGATACGCCGACAGCCGCATCGGTGGGCACTGTCAGCGTGGAGCCGGTCATATTTAAGATGATGTTTTTGTTTGTGTAGTTGATGTTGATCTCGTTGCCGCTGGCGTCCTTGACGACGATGGTTGCATCGGGAATGACCAGCGTGCCGGTGTAATTGTGGGCGGGCACATCGACCTTAATGTCGGTCTGGCTTTCCGGGGCCGCATACACCGCCGCATTGACCACCGCCTGCAGGGTGGACGGTTCGGTCTCGGTGATCTCGTCCGACAGGGCCAGGGTCTCCTCGCGGACATCGGGCTCGATACTGTCCGCGTCCAGGCTGAGCTGCGAGGCCGCCAGCAGGGCGATGCAGCTTTGCAGGTCTGCCGGGGTGACGGTGGTGGTCGTATCGGTGGTGTCGTCCGTGTCGGCGGCATCGTCTGCCGTGTCCTCGGCAGCCGGGGTGGGCGTCGGGGTGGGCGCATCCTCGGCGGCATCGGGGGCCGGGGTGGTTTCGGGCGCAGCTGTGCTTACCGGGTCCTGCGGAGTTTGGGAATCCGCCGTAGGAACCGGGGTGGCAGCCGTATCCGTGCCGGTGTCAGGCTCCGGCGTGGGGGTGGCAATAACCACATCCGCGTCTGCGGTGATGCTGTCCCCTGTTGTGCTATCGCTGGCCGCGATGGATGCCGTGCTCTCGGCATATGCGGCCATGGGCTGGGCAAAAGTGCCGGCCATCATGCCGGCAGCCAACAGCCATGCTGCGATCCTTTGTATGCTCTTTTTCTTCATGCGAACCGTCCCCCCATATCGGTTTTGCTATGTGGTGGTGTTTGCCTCTTGCCACTATGTATAGGTACGCGGCACCTGTTTTTCCACCAGTTTGTGGGGTTTTACAGGGCTGCTATTTTTTATTGCGGTCTATTTTATTTTAATAACATACCGCGATTTTTTCAAGGTTTGTGTCGACATTTGTCGCGCTACATCGACCGTTTTCGACATGCTTCGCAAAGAAATTTTTACGAAAATGTTTGTATTTTTCCCTCGTACAACAGATTTTGTGAAATTGTCAGGATTTTTAGGGCACAACAAAATGCCCCCGCAGCCGGTAAGTTCCGGCCGCAGGGGCGCTGTGGGGTATGCTTCAATTTTCCATGGCTTTATACAGTTGTCGAATGTTGGGTGAACTTGGCGATGGCAGCCTTGACCAGCGGCATATTCAGCGGAAACCGCAGGCATTTTATGCCGTAACAATACATGGCACTATTATATACGCGGCGGCGGGGGATCGTCAATTTTTGTCGAAAGGCAATTTTCCCATGTAGGCCCATACATGAAACAGCGTCCCCAGCGCTGCACATGGCAGTCATCGGGGACGCTGTTTTGCGTTTTCCCTTATGGGAATTATTTAATGCAGTTCAGGCCAGTAATTCTTATTGGCGACGATCAGGTCATCCAGAATCTTTTTGGCGACCGTGGCGCTGGGCACCGTCTTGGACAGCGTCAGGGCCTGCCACAGTTTCTGGTAGCTGTGCTCGACATAGGCTTCGACGACCAGGCGTTCAACTGCCAGCTGCTCCTCCATCATGCCTTTTTCAAAGGTGGGAATGTAGCCCTGGCATATGGGCTCGGCACCGCGGCTGCCGATCACGCAGGGGACCTCGACCATGGCGGTGGGGTCAAAGTTGCAGATCGCACCCTTATTCTCCACAATGCAGAGCATAATCTCATGGGTGTTATAGGAAATTGCCGTAGCCAGGTCAACGATGAAAGATGCATGCACATCGATCTCGAACCCACCGTTGACAGCCGTGCCCGCTGCGATAATGTCACGTGCGGCACCGAAGATGCGCTTCTCACGACCGTTCATAACCTCGTTGGCACGGGTATAGTTGGGGTCAGAGTGCTCCACAACGTAGTCAGGGAAGATGTAGTATTTCAGGTAGGTGTTGGGTAGGAAGCGAGGATCAACTTTCATCAGGTCGGCCGCCTTGCGGTGTGTGGCCTGCCAGCTGGGCTCCATATGCTGCTTTTCAATGGCCTTGGGGGTCAGGTAGCCGTTTTTGGAGACATAATCCTGAATCTGCGGCATCAGGTCGTTGCCCAGTTCATCCGTAACGCTGGTCCACCAGCCGAAGTGGTTCAGGCCGAAGTAGCGCACATCCAGATCCTTGGGGTCCTTATTCACAATGTAGGACATGCGGGTCTTGGTGGCGATGGGCATATCGCAAATATTGATGATGCGTGCTTTGGGACGCATAACGCGGCAGGCTTCGGCTACGATGGAAGCGGGGTTGGAGTAATTCAGAATCCAGCCGTCAGGAGAATACTTATCCATGTAATCGATGATCTCCATCATGCCGGTAATGCTGCGCATGCCATAAGCGATGCCGCCGGGGCCGCAGGTCTCCTGGCCGACCACGCCGTAACGCAGGGGGATCTTTTCGTCCTGCTCACGCATGGCAAACTTGCCTACGCGGATGTGCGCCATGCAGAAGTCCTTGCCCGTAAAGGCTACCACGGGGTCAACCGTGTACTCGTAACGGATCTGGGGAGCCTGCTCATGCATCAGAATCTTGATTGCCTCACCAAGAACGGCCTGGCGCTCGGCATCGTTATCATACAGCGTCAGCGATTCCAGCGGAAAACGATCCTGGTTGCTAAGTAGCATCATAACGATGCCAGGGGTATAGGTGCTGCCACCACCGGCAATAACTACGTTAAACTTTTTGTTCTTCTTGTCCATCATAATAAGTCATTCCTGTTCTGTAAATTTATTCTTATTTGGAAAGTTCTTCATCAACCGCTCTGCGTACGACGTTGATCTTCAGGCCGTAGATGACCTGCACGATTTGGCCTTTGATCATGACACCCGAAGCGCCGGTCTGGTTTTTCAGTGTTGCCTGGTCTATTTTGGTGTTGTCTTTAACTTTCAGGCGCAGGCGGGTGAAGCAGTTATCCACTTCCAGCAGGTTGTCCTTGCCGCCGAGCGCGGCTACGATGGTAGCAGCGTCGATTTTGCCAGACGGAGCAGCGGCGTTTGCATGGGCCTGCTTTTCTTTAGCCTGCTTTTCCTTGTACTCTTTCTTGCTGTACAGCTTCATCTCTCCACCTTCATCCTCACGGCCGAGAGTATGCAGGTTCAGCTTGGTGATGAGGAAGTAGAACACCACATAGTAGACCACGAACATGATGACGCCAGCCAGCAGGAAGGCAAGCCAATGGGTTTTGTTGATACCGGCAGGAACATTATAAAGAATGAAGTCAATAATGCCATTGTAAGCAATGGTGCGAGCGCCCAGCAGGTTTGCCAGTACCAGGCCAGCGCCACTGAGAATAGCATGGACCACGTACAGGACCGGTGCCACAAAAAGGAAGGAGAATTCGATAGGCTCGGTGATACCGGCAATGCAGGAAGTCAGCACAACGGGCACCAGGATGGATTTAACACGCTGTTTGTTTTCGGGGCGAGCCGCCTGATACATAGCCAGAGCAGCGCCGGTCAGGCCGAAGATCTTGGTAACGCCGCGGCACTCGAAGATCGCAGCAGTAGAAAGGGTAGCCACATTGGGGCTGGCCAGTTCGGCCAGGGTAATGTTGCGGGCACCCTCGACCAAGACGCCATCGATCATAGCACTGCCGCCCAGCGAGGTGTAGAGGATCATCGGGTTCAGGACGTTGTGCAGACCAACGGGGATCAGCAGCCGTTCCGAAGCACCAAAGAGGAAGTAGCCCAAGTTACCGGATTCACCAATGATCGTGCCGAACTTGGAGATCACGCTCTGGATTGGCGGCCAAACATGGGTGCAGACGACCGCAAGAAGGATGGTAACCGGAATCATGACGATGAACACGAAACGTGCACTACCGTAGATCTGGAACGCACCCTTGAATTCGGTGTTGATAAAGCGGTTGTGCACCGCGGCCACCACAAGGCCCAGGATAATACCCAGGAAGGCACCCATTTCCAGCACCTGCACGCCCAGAATAATGGACTGACCTGTACCGCGCAGTGCATCCGCCGGGGCCAGCAGGCCGCGCAGATTCATGTACTTGTTCATCGCGTTCAGGAACACAACGTAGGTCAACACACTGATGAACGCGGCATCCGACTTTTTCTCTTTCGCCAGGCCAATCGAAACGCCAACTGCGAAGATCAGACCCAGATTGCTCAAAATTGGCTGCATGCAGCCGGATAAGATTGTGCCAAACCCGATCGTTACCGGGTTATTCAAGAAGGGGACGTCTTGGATCAGACTTGCGTTCGTGAATAGATTGGCGACCGCGATCAGCAGACCCACGATCGGCAGGATCAGCACTGGCATGAACATTGCGCGGGCAAAATTTTGCATGGATGACATTGCCCTGTCTTTAAATTTCATCTCGTTTTCCTCCTGTTTTTTACATGTCTCTTTGCGTAACAGGCAGTGGACTGTTTTTTGCAAAGAGGAATATAAAATTCTCCATTTTATTTCTTCCTAGCCACGGAAGATTCGCACGTGCCTTTGACGATTCTTATTTTAGCACAGCGTTTTACGTTTGTACATATTCCACAGTTAAAAAGAAAAATGTTACTGAAAACAGTAACATTTTTACAATAGTCTATTCGGTTTTGATTTTTTTAGTTGTGACTATCCCTCTTTTTTCGCATCGCTTATTTTTTGCTTTTCTTCGTTTTTTCGTTCTTTTTTATGCGCTGCATTTCTAAAATGACCTGTTCCATTTTTAAAAGGATGCCAGCAAAGAAAAAACACGGCTTCAGGTTGCGGTCATCATTAAGATCTTCATCCTCCATCTTGATGAGGATGTCGCTCGCTTTTGCCAATGTACTTTTGGCGTTTCCCGTAAAAGCTGCAATACGGATATTACCCGCCTGGGCACGACGCACACGCTCCACGATTTTAGGCGTTTCACCCGATTTGGAAACGGCGATAAACAAGCTAATAGAGGCAAGATTATTTTCAAAAATCCCGCTGCTCTCCTCCGCCCCGGAGAAAATGCAGGTCACGCCTTGCACCAACAGTTTTTTGCAGAAATAGTCCGCCGGGAAACTGGAAAATCCCATGCCGCAGATATACACAATGCCTTTGCACTGGCACAACGTTTCGGCCAAAGATGTAAGCTGCGCATAGTCGTTCTCGCTCTCCCGCATATTCTCGGTAAAGCGTTCCAGGAACGGAACTGCCTCCCACTGTTCCTGGCGGCCGTTTTCCGCTTCCTTCATCAGCGCATAGTACATATCGGTAAAGCCCTGATAGCCAAGTTTTTTTGCCAGGCGGATGATCGTAGTGGTGGAAGTAAAGTTGCGAGCTGCCATTTCGCGGATGCCAACCTTTTTACCCTGGTGGATCTGCGCTTCAATATCTGCAAGGATGGTGCCCTCCAACGCCGTCAATGAGCCGTTTTTGATTGCTTTCGTAACGTCAGCCACAAAAGGTTCCCCCTCTCTGTTTTCTTTTTCAAACACTGGTGCTTTCCTTTATTATAGTAAGCGCGCCTGAACTTTGCAAGCATCCGCTGCGCAGTAAGATAACAACTACAAAAAGCCGGGCGCGGCGGGGCGCTCGGCTTTCTGGGTAGGTGTAGTTTAGATGATGATACCGTTACAATGGTCGACTTCGTGCTGGATGATCTGGGCGGTCCAGCCGGTGAAGTTTTTGATGTGAGTGTGCATTTCGCGGTCCTGCCACTGCACCTTGATGGTTTTGTGGCGCTTGGTCTTGCGCTGGCCCTGCAGGGAGAGGCAGCCTTCCTCGGTAAGATAGAGGCCCTTGCGGTAGACGATCTCGGGGTTGAACATCTCCCGCAGGGTGCCCTCGTCATCAAACACGATGATAGCTTTGTTGACGCCGATCATGTTGGCAGCCATGCCTACGCAGCCATCGGCGTGGGCACGCAGGGTGTCCAGCAGGTCGTCCGCCGTGGGGATGTCATCAGCCGTGGCGGGCTGGGCTTTTTGGGCCAGGAATACCGTATCTTTCATCAGTTCGCGTACCATGGGGTTCTCCTTTGTCTATTATATAAGGTATTATAGCATAAAAGCAGGCGGATGCAAGCATCCGCCTCTACGGCAAGAGCGGCTATCATATTGTAGGGGACCGATGCCCGCCATCGGCCCGCAAGTGCCACCCAAAATGTGAATTTTTTTCCTCCGTTGCACAGCTAACGTTTGTGCTATACTGGCATCGTTGCCGACCGGTCGGTCGGTTTTTGTAAGCCCACGGAAAGGATCTTTTCAACCTATGCCGAAATACAGTGTCAAAAAGTCCTTCACCATTCTGGTGGCGGTCATACTGGTGCTGGGCGTGGTCAGCCTGCTGCGCATCCAAACGGATCTGCTTCCCTCGATGAGCCCGCCCTACCTGCTGGTAATGACCACCTACCCCGGCGCCAGCCCTGAACAGGTGGAGGCCGACGTGACCCAGCCGCTGGCCGACGCCGCGGGCATCGGCAAAGGCACCGTGTACGAATATTTTTCCTCCAAGGAGGAGATTCTGCAAGGGCTCGGCCATTACTGCTTTGAGCAGGAGAACGCACGTGTTGCGGAGCGGTTTGACCGTTGCCGCACGCTGGTCGATTTGGAGAATGAGCTGGTGGCCCGCCTGCAGGCCGCCGGGGAGATCGACCCCGGCTTGACGATGGACGCTTGCCGCACCTCGATCTTCTGCACCGTAACCGGCGGGTTGATTGCCCTGTGCTGCAGCGCCGGCAGCGGCACATCCCTGCCCGCCCTGCCCGCCCTGCCGCAGAATTTGCGGGAGGCACTGCATAGGAGTTTGCAAGCTCCCAAATAAATACTAAACAAAAACAGCCCTGCGCTTTGGAGAATGGCGCAGGGCTGCTTTTTTGATAGATTTAAAATGGCACTCCAAAGTTCCGCTTGGTCACAGGACCAAACGGAACTCTGGTGGGAGAAATCCTTGTATAGATGGAGTAAGTTACTTTTTGATGGTCTCCTTGATCATGTTGAATAGCACGGCTGCTCCAATACCCCAGCCAGCCAGAATAATCAGGTAATCAATAATTCCCATAGTATTCACCTCTATAAAGCGTTCAGTCTGCTTTTTCTGTCTCTTGCTTGGGAACATAGCATGCGCTGTTTGCAACGAACATTATGATTGCCGCACAAATCAGGCCAAACAGGAAATGGCTGATTCCCAGGGGCGAACCCAGCGCCCAGTAGCCCAGCGTCGATACGATGGCAACAACGATTGTGATCAGTGTTCCCTTCTCATTCATCTTTTTACGCCAGTAGAAAATACCACAGAAAATCGGAACCAATGCCGCACCAGCCGGTGCACCAACATCTTCCATGATCGACACGATCGAAGATCCGAAATAGCCAACGATCAGGCCCGCGATTGCGACAAGGATCATAAAGATGCGCTGCAGGGTAAGCGTTTGTTTGTCATCCATCTTTTTGAAGCGGCCGACCACATCACGGGACAGCATGATGGAGCAAACCATCGTAACCGATGCTGCGGTCCCCATAACAGCTGCCAACAATGCTGCCAGCAGGATGGCACCCAGGAATGTACCCGTGTAATTATTGATCATAGCGGGCAGGATGGAGTCCGAAGTGCCCAGTTCCGGGATCAGCGCAGCGCCAACCAAACCAATCAGGCTGGCAAACAGCAGATACGGTACATAGATCAGCAGAGTTGCGGTAAGGGAGGCGTTCCGCGCCTCACTGCCGCTCTTGGCACCGCATATACGCAGGAAGTTCTCGTTGTTGATCATGTTGCTGGTGCCAAAGTAGAGCGCAGAGGAAATCATCGTGCCCCAACCAACCGTAGCGCCGACTTTGAGCATCTCGGGACGGCTTTCCTGCAAGGCAGCAGTCACACCGGCCATACCATTTGCCTGGATCAGCGCGACCAGCGGCAACACCATAACAACAGCGAACACCATCAGGATGATGTTGACCTTGTCCGTCTTGGTTGCAGCCACCATACCGCCAATAACCGTATAGACCAGCATAACAGCCGTCATAATGATCATGGCGGTCAACAGGCTGAGCTGCGGCACAAACATGTTCAGGATCGTACCCAGTGAACGGATCTGCGATGCCACCACAGAGAACACCGAGAAGATGCTGAGCAGTGCGATCGCATCGGCGCACTTGTTGCCCAGATGTTTACGGATCAATTCCGGAATGGTGCTGACGTTTTCATCGCGAATCTTACGAGCAAACAGCAGGCTGGGCAACATAGCGCCAATGCCTACGCCGATAGCCAGATAAAAACCAGACACACCGTACGCATAACACATACTGGCGCAGCCCAGAGTAGAACCTGCGCCGATCCAGGCGCTGGACATGGAAAACACATTGGTCCAAAAGGGGATACCGCGGTTCGCGGTTGCAAATTCTTCCGAAGTCTTTACATTGCGTCCTGCCAGAATACCGATTACAAGAATGGCAGCAATGTAAACGACCGCAATAATAATGCGTGCCATTTTTTACCTCTCTTTATATCAAGCCCCTTATTGCTGCAGGGCTTACCTCTTATTTAGCGGACATAAGATCTTTCAGGCAGGCTTCCAAGCGGTTCAACCCTTCTTCCAGCACTTCGTGGCTGGTGGCAAGGCAGATGCGCACATGCCCTTCCGATCCGGGACCAAAGAAGCGCTCACCACCGGGAACGATCGCCAGCTTATACTTGGTTTTCAAAAGCTCTACAAGTTCCACCGGGTCCATTCCTGTTTCAGTGATATCCGGGAAGATCACGAAGGTTGCCTGCGGCTTGTGGCACTTAATTTCCGGCATTGCGGCAATCCGCTGCAGGGCATAATCGCGGTTTTCTGTGATTTGCTGCACGAATTGATCCACACGATAAAAGCCCTTTTCCAGGCAGGCAATACCAGCCACCTGAGAAAGCAGATTGATGCCGCCGATGGTAGAATCCACCATAGAGGCTTCTACAAGTTTATCGTAGTTTTCCTGGTTGGTCGCATATACGCAACCAATACGCAGGCCGGCCACACCGAAAGTCTTGGAGAAGCCATACACGGTAAGGGTGCGTTTATTGCGCTCCGGTCCAAACTCCAGCAGGCTGTTGAAGTGAGCTTCCGGGTAGATCATATCCGACCAGATCTCATCGTTCATGATGTAGAATCCATACTTTTCGGACAGGGTCAGCAGATAATCCAGATCCTCTTTTGTATACAGCATCCCCATCGGGTTATGCGGGTTGCAGAAACCGATCATTTTGGTTTTTGGGGTGATGTAATTTTCCAGCCCTTCCAGGCTGATACGGTCCTCTTTCAGATTCGAGGGGAACAGTTTGATGGTTGCACCGGCGTTCGACATCGAGGTACGGAACAGGAAATCCACGGGGTCAAACACAAGGCACTCATCCCCCGGCTGCAGGAACGCATCCGCAATCACCTGCATACCACGGGCAGCACTGTCAATGGGCAACACATATTTAGCTTCCACCGGCTCGTTCTTACGCTCACGGAAACTTTTTGCGAGATCCTCTTTAAATCGTTCCATGCCGCGGTTTTCGATGTACGGGAAGTAACCATCCTTAATGTAATCCGTCAGGGCTTCTACCACTTCAGGTGCACAGGGGAAATCATGGTCAGCTGCCGTGAGAGGAATGACACCATCGGGGACTTCGGCCCAGCGAAGGTTATGGGCACGTTCCTTTAAAATATCGAAATTGATCTGTTTGTTGGTGAAGTTTTCCATGTTGTCCCCCTTTACACTTCCGCGACCGCCTCAATCTCACACAGAACGCCCTTGGGCAAAGCCTTAACAGCACAGCAGCTGCGGGCCGGGTTACTGGTGAAGTACTGTGCATAAACACTATTGAAGGTTGCAAAATCTGCCATGTCTGCCAAGAAGCAGGTGGTCTTTACTACTTTATCGATACCGGTGCCGCCAGCGGCCAGCACAGCCGCCACGTTTTTGCAACTCTGGTGAGCCTGTGCCTCAATGCCCTCAGGGATCGTACCGTCGGCGGGATTTACAGGAATCTGGCCGGAGCAGTAAGCGAAACCTCCAGAAACGATGCCCTGAGAATACGGGCCAATGGCTGCGGGTGCGTTGTTCGTTGCAATGATTTTCATAAGATAGTCCTCCTACAATATATTTGTGGGTAGCCTCACGGCATCCAGTCGTGTTGCTATCCAGCTTGTTGCCTAAGCTGTAGAATAAGAATGTAGTGGCCTGACACGATAATCCCTGGACTCACACGTCCGTCAAGGAGTCAGTCAGCCGCCGTTCTTATTCGCAGCATTCGATTTACGCAGGTAGTTCCACCGCAAAGCGGTGCGTTCGTGTTACCCAGGAGATTGAACAAGCAATAAGTAAAAGGCGGAAGCCATTGCAAATTCAAATTGGGAGGAAAACGAATGACCGTAGTTGGAATCGATGTTTCTAAGGGTAAGAGTATGGTAGCTGCCATGAAGCCCGGTGGGGAGCTTGTTGCAGCGCCATATGAGGTAAGGCATTCAGATATTGAACTGTCGCGCCTTGCGTTGGATGTTCTTTGCATGGAGCCAGATACCCGCGTTGTAATGGAAGCAACCGGCAGATACCATGAGCCGGTAGCAGCGCTGCTTCACAGTGAGGGAATCTTTGTGAGCATCCTAAACCCATTGCTTATTAAGCAAAGCGGAGCAGGCTCTCTGCGCAAGGTAAAATCCGATCCGAAGGATGCTCTTAAAATTGCTAAATATGGGCTTGACAACTGGTCTACATTGCGGGAATATACTCCTACGGAAGCAATTAGACAACAACTCAAGCTGTGCGAACGTCAATGCGACTTGTATAGCAAGAACATTGTCATGCTCACAAACAACCTTATTTCTTTGTCTGACAAGACCTTTCCGGGTGTAAACGAGCTGTTCTCAAGCCCCGAAAAGGCAGACGGACATTTGAAGTGGGTAGATTTTTACAGAACCTTTTGGCATTGCGACTGCATTAACCGTATGTCACCGGATGCTTTTGGAGAGCGATACAAGAAATGGTGCAAGAAAAAGGGCTACCATTTTAGTGCTGATGCGACAAATGCTCTCTACGCAGCCAGCTGCGGACTTTACACCACGCTGCCGCGTGACAACAATGCCAAGTTACTGGTTACGGTTGCCGCCGACCAGCTTATTGCACTGCGCGAAAACCAGTCCAAGCTGGAAGCCGAGATGCTGAATCTCTGCAAGCAGCTGCCGGAGTACGAGACCGTTATGGCCATGTATGGCGTTGGGAAGTCCACTGGGCCGCATCTCATGGCTGAATTAGGTGATATTCGCCGTTTCCCGCACCGCAGTTCTATTGTGGCCTTTGCAGGCGTAGACCCCGGCGTTGTTGGCTCCGGCAAGATGCAGCTTTCCAGTGTGGCAACTTCCAAGCGTGGATCACCTCAATTGAGAAAAGCACTCTTTCAAGTGGTTTCTACTTACGTCAAACGCAAACCCAAAAACGAGGCGGTTTACCAGTTCTACGCCAAAAAGCGTGACGAGGGAAAGCCTTTCTTCGTTTGCACTACCGCTGCTGCGAACAAGTTCCTGCGTATTTACTATGCCCGTGTCAAGGAGTGTCTGAACGCTGCTGAAAGTGCAGTTCAAACCGAAGAAGGCTAATTTGTAATGCTCATTTTGTCATTTGGCTGCCTCCGATTTTTGAGGGAGTCCTGTTTGCTGTACGCATTTTTACTCGGCTATCTGCCGAGTATTTTTTTGCGATTTTTTATGGAAACCTATTGACTTTTATTTGCAGGACTCCTTAAAAAATTCGTTCTTTTTGCAATGAAATATATTTCATTGCTCGTTGTCCTCATTATATCAATAAACTATTTTTCAGTCTATTGGCAAGTTGTAGGAAAGTTTCTTCTTTCTTTTGTTTAGTCTGACGAGTCACGGATTCTGCAGCAAAAGTCGTCATATTTATGCTGTTACGCAAAAAAGATGCCAGCCGGGTTATCTGCCCGGCTGGCATCTTTGCCTTACTGAACTGTCTATAGTATACACATTCTCCGTGTAAATTGCAACTGAGAATGAAAAGTATTTCATTGCAAAGGCTTAACTTTTTTATTCAAGTCCCTTGCAGTGGCGTAAATGAAGGTACACGGTGTTTTTTGAAATGTTCAGGCAGTCTGCCACCTGAATCACTGCGTCTTTGATATTGAAAATGCCCGAGGCATACAGCTTACTGACAATTTCTCTGTTACGCAGTACACTTCCCGCCAGCCCTTCTGCATCGGTTTCTGCTGCCGCACGCTGTACGGCAGCCTGCACCATTTCTGTAGAATTCTGTACATAGGTTTCCGCTACAGGCTGGCTCTGTGCGGGGGAAATCGTTTCTAGAAGCTGCGAAAGCGGGGTGTCCATATAAAAATTGATACACAGTAACCCGATGATTCGCTGTTCACTGCCCCGGATTGCGATCGTACAAGAGCGCAGCGGTTTTCCATCGCGGTTTGTGCTGGAATAGCAGACCGTATCCCCCTGGGTCTGTGCGTGGATACGTCCCAACATCGTAAGGGCCAATTCTGTGATAGGTGCGCCCTCGCTGCGGCCCGTGTGACTATTCATCACCCGAATTGCCGAATGTTCCAGGTCTTCCAAGCTATGCAGCACCAGTTCATAGCCTGTGCCCAAATATTGTGCCAGACCGTCCAGCATCTGGCAGTAGGAATCCAATATCAGCCGATCTTCCGGCGTGAACTGCACCTCAGGTGATTTCATAGTCGCCTCCATGTCCCATCTTTTTTGCTTTCATGATACTGCATTTTAGCCAAAAAATCAAATAAATTCGCGTTCTTTTTCTTATGGCAACACCGCACAATTCCCGCCTAACGGCTTAAGCACCGCTCCGGCGGCTGCGGCACGGCATCTGCGTTGCCAAAATGCTCGATAATACACAAAGTATTATCTGCGCTTTTGGCTTAGCATCTGCCGCACCTCGCTCGCCGTATCGGCACTTAGAATTATGCGGTATTGCCTTATACAAAATCGTTTACCGGACCCATCCGGTCGGCTGTATAATATTCGCTGCGCTTGATCTCGCCGGGCAGGTCGATGCCAGTAGCCTCCCGCAAGCCAAAGGCGGCAAAATAATCGCAGAATCGTTCTTTCCCAAGCCGTGCGCCGATCTGGATAAAGCAGGGGTTGCAGCTGACGGCCAGCCCTTGTGCGAAAGTTTCGGCTCCGTGGACGTGGCCGTTGGCGCAGCGGAACCGTGTGCCTGCCACGCTGATCTTGCCCGCGCATACAAAGTAATCGGTGGGCTTGCAGGCACCGCTGTCCAGCGCGGCGGCCGCTGTGATGAGCTTGAATACACTGCCGGGCTCGTACAGGTCGCTGATGGCCTTGTTGCGCCACTGGGCTTGCTGGGCCTTTTGCAGGGCGGCGCTGCGCTCCTCACCGGTCAGGGCATCCACCGCCGCGCGGGCATCGTCATCGATGAGCCGCCGGGGCGTGTTGGGGTCGTAGTCCGGCTGGCAGCTCATCGCCAGCACAGCCCCCGTCTGCACATCCATCACAATGCCCACGCCCCGCTCGGCCACATGGTGCTCCTGCACGGCGGCGGAGAGGGCGCTTTCCAGCCAGTGCTGAATTTCTGCGTCGATGGTCAGCGTCAGACTGTTGCCGGGCACGGCCTCCTGCAGGGTCTGGTAGTGGGTGGGCATGTCGTAGCCCCAGGCGTTTTTGGCCGTTAAGATCTGCCCGTTCTGGCCGGTCAACTCCTTATTATAGTAAAGTTCCAGCCCCCACAGGCCCGCGTTGTCTACATCGGTAAAGCCCAGCAGGCCGCCCATAAAATCTCCCTGCGGGTAGACGCGGCGGGTATCCTGCCGAATCTGGATGCCCTGGGCATTGTGCTCCTGACACCAGGCACGCACGGCGTCGGCCATCTCCCGGCTGGCGCGGCGGCGCAGCAGGCAGTCGTTGGAGGTGCGGACCGAGAATTTTTCCAGCGTTTCCGCATAGTCTAGTTCCAGGATCCCGCTCAATGCTTTGGCGGCAGGCTCCACCAGCTCGTCGGCCAGCTCCCGCGGGGCGGCACGGATGGTCCAGCAGGTCTCGCTGGCAGCCAGCAGCGTGCCATCAGCCGAGGTGATCTCCCCGCGGGCGGCGGGCAGTGTGGCCCCGCGCAGCTGCTGGTCGGAGGCACGGGCAGCATAACCGTCGGCGTCCACCAATTGCAGCACGGCCAGCCGCCCTACCAGCCCGCCCAGGCACCCCACAGCCAGCACACCTGCCAGCAGCCGGATGCGCAGCCGCATCCCCTTGGTTTGCAAAGGTGAAAGGTGACGCATGAGAAAGCCCCCTTTTCAGCGTAGTTCAGTTCTTTTCAAGCTATGAAACGCAATCTGGCAAAATGCCGAAATTTGGGCCGCAAATTCGTTCAAACGTCAATTGACCTTTAAACGGAATCAGCGTAAAATGTTAAGTAATGAATTTGACAATAATTTGTCAAGCTATAAAGGAGGCAATTTTATGGCAAGATTTACTCTCCCTCGTGACCTGTATCACGGCCCCAAAGCCCTGGAGGCATTGAAGACCCTGCCCGGCAAGCGCGCAATGATCTGCGTCGGCGGCGGCTCCATGAAGCGGTTCGGCTTCCTGGATCGTGCCGAGGCTTACTTAAAAGAAGCCGGCATGGAAGTGGAGCTGTTCGAGGGTATCGAGCCTGACCCGTCCGTTGAGACCGTCATGAAGGGCGCGGCTGCAATGGAGAAATTCCAGCCGGACTGGATCGTTGCCATCGGCGGCGGTTCCCCCATCGATGCCGCCAAGGCCATGTGGATCAAGTACGAGTATCCTGACATCACCTTTGAGGATATGTGCAAGGTCTTTGGCATCCCGCCGCTGCGCCGCAAAGCACACTTCTGCGCCATCTCCTCCACCTCCGGCACTGCTACCGAGGTGACTGCCTTCTCCATCATTACCGATTATGAGAAGGGCATCAAGTATCCTATCGCTGACTTTGAGATCACCCCCGATGTCGCCATCGTCGACCCCGAGCTGGCCCACACCATGCCTAAAAAGCTGGTGGCTCACACCGGTATGGACGCCATGACCCACGCCATCGAGGCTTACGTTTCCACTGCCAACTGTGACTTTACCGACCCGCTGGCCCTGCATGCTATCGAGATGATCCAGGCCAACCTCATTGGCAGCTACAACGGCGATATGGATAAGCGCGACGCCATGCACAACGCACAGTGCCTGGCCGGTATGGCGTTCTCCAACGCGCTGCTGGGCATCGTGCACAGCATGGCCCACAAGACCGGCGCGGCCTTTGCGGATTACGGTGCCCACATCATCCACGGTGCCGCCAACGCCATGTACCTGCCCAAGGTCATCGCCTTCAACGCCAAAGACCCCACCGCCAAAGCCCGCTACGGTGTGATCGCCGACAAGATGAACCTGGGCGGCGCCAACGACGACGAGAAGGTCGCCCTGCTTATCAAGTACCTGCGCGGCATGAACGACGACCTGAACATCCCGCACTGCATCGGCCACTACGGCCCCGACTCTTACCCCTGCGAGCAGGGCTTTGTTCCGGAGAATGTGTTCCTGGAGAGACTGCCTGAGATCGCCAAGAACGCCATCGCCGACGCCTGCACGGGCTCCAACCCGCGCCAGCCCAGCCAGGAAGAAATGGAAAAGCTGCTGAAGTGCTGCTACTACGACACCGAGGTCGACTTCTAAACTTTATACCAAAAACCGGGTCCCCGCTGCGGGGCCCGGTTTTTTTGCTGCCCCAAACCGGGCAATATCCATCCGATTGCAAATTTTGTGCCATCGGCAGCCGGACAGCAAATTTGCGCAATTTTTGCCTGTTTGCCTTGCTTTTTATCAATTGCATCACCGCGGATGTTGGGCTATAATGATACATAATTCGTGCAGATATTATGCCCTTTGGGTTTAGGAAAATGAAGGAGGAACTCCCGGTATGGGTACCGCAACGCAAGCAAAGGCGCCGCTTTTTACGCGGTCTGCGCTGGTGGCGCTGATCTGGCCGCTGTTTTTGGAGCAGACCCTAAGCGTGACGATGGGCATGGCTGACACCCTGATGGTGGCCGGTGTGGGCGAGGCGGCTGTGTCCAGCGTGTCGCTGGTGGACAGCCTGAACATTCTGATTATCCAAATCCTGGCGGCACTGGCCACCGGCGGCGCGGTGGTCGCCAGCCAGTACATGGGCCGCCGCGACCAGGAGAGCGCCCAGCGCAGCGCGGCCCAGCTGTACAGCGTGCTGGCCATCTCCACGGTTGCGGTGGGCGTGCTGTGCCTGGCGCTGTCCCGCCCCATTCTGCGCGGGGTGTTTGGCAGCATTGACGACGAGGTCATGCACTACGCGCAGCAGTATTTCATCATCAGCGCCATCTCCTACCCGTTCATTGGGCTGTACAACGGCGGCGCAGCGCTGTTCCGTGCCCAGGGCAACAGCCGCATCAGCATGCTGGCCAGTTTGGTGATGAATGTCATCAACATCGGCGGCAACGCGCTGTTGATTTATGGCTTTGGCATGGGCGTTGTGGGCGCGGCGCTGGCTACGCTGATCGGCCGCGTGTTTGCGGCAGTGTGGATCTTGTGGCAGAACCAGAACATCCACAACCCGCTGCGGGTGGCCGGTTTTGCCGACCTGCGCCCCCGCAAGGAGCCAATCATGAAGGTGCTGGCCATCGGTGTGCCATCGGGTTTGGAGAACGGCATGTTCCAGATCGGCAAGCTGTGCGTCAGCAGCCTGACCTCGACCCTGGGCACCGCCGCCATTGCGGCCAATGCCGTGGCCAACAGCGTTTGCACGGCGGCCAATGTGCCCGGCGCTACGATGAACCTGGCCATGATCCCAGTGGTGGGCCGCTGTCTGGGTGCCGGGGACAAGGAACAGGCAAAAAAGTACTCCCTGCAGCTGACCGGTATTGCCATCGTGGGCCTGGGGCTGACCAATTTGGCCATGTTTTTGCTGCTGCCGGAGATTATCACCTGGTTCCACCTGTCGGCCGAGGCGGCCAGCATGTGCACGGTGGTGGTGCACTGGTTCAGCGTGTTCTGCGTGGTGTTCTGGGCCCCCAGCTTTACCCTGCCCAACGCCCTGCGCAGCGGCGGCGATGCCAAGTTTACGATGCTCGTCAGTATCGCCAGCATGTGGGTGTTCCGCGTGATTTTAAGCTATTTCTTTGTGCTGCAGATGCACATGGGGTTGACCGGCGTATGGTTTGGCATGTTTGTGGATTGGATCTGCCGGAGTATTTTGTTTGGGGTACGGTTTTATAGCGGCAAATGGATGGAGCATAAGGTAATTTAATTTCTGCTTTCCCCCACCTAAGCAGGGGAAAGCATTTTTTATTGACAATTTTGGTCTACTGTGATAGACTACAAATAGAAGAAGTCTATCCATGTAGACCAAAGGAGAAAACCATGAACCATTTAGCCGAAGCTGAATACCGGTTTGCCTGCCTGGTGTGGGACACCGAGCCCCTGCCCAGCGGCCAGCTGGTCAAACTTTCCGCCGCCGAGCTGGGTTGGAAAAAAAGCACCACCTATACCGTGCTGAAAAAGCTGTGCGAGCGCGGCATTCTGCAAAACGAGGGCGGCACTGTGACCAGCCTGGTAAAAAAGGAGGAAGTGCAGTGCGCCGAGAGCGCCGCCGTGGTGGACAAGACCTTTGACGGCAGCCTGCCGCGCTTCGTGGCCGCATTTTTGAACTCGAAGCCCATCAGTGCCGCCGAAGCGGCCGAGATCCGCGCCCTGTTGGACGCGGCCCAATCGAAAGAGGGGTGACTATTATGTGCAGCACCGTGCTTTCGTTTTTGCTGCTCAGCCTGTGGGGCGGCGCGGCGGCGCTGGCGGCCTGGGTCGTCTGCCGCCTGTTGCGCCGTGCCCATGCGCCCAGCCGGTTTTTGTGCTGGCTGTGGCTGGCCGTGGGACTGCGGTTCGTGCTGCCCTTTGGCATCCCGCTTGCCCTGCCCCGCCCGCAAAACACCCAACTGGCCGAGGCCGCCGACACTGTGCAGGCCCTGACCCAGCCGGAGCTTACCGCCCCGGACCTGCCTGCCATGGTTCCCGCCGCCCCCGCCGCGCCTGCGCCCTGGTACACCACACTGACCGTGTGGCATCTGCTGGCGGCGGTATGGGCTGTGGGCGTGGCACTGCTGGCCGTGCGTGCCGTGTGGGGCTACCTGCGCCTGTCCCGCCAGGTGGCGCTGGCCTGCAAAACGCCGGATGGCTGCTTCAGCGGTCCCTGTGTGCCTACGCCCTTTACCCTGGGCCTGCTGCGGCCCCGCGTCTACCTGCCCGCCGGGCTGGCTGGCCCCGCCCGGGACGCCGTCATCTTGCACGAGCGCACCCACATCCGCCGGGGCGACCCGCTGACCAAGCCGCTGTTTTACGCCGTGGCCTGCCTGCACTGGTTCAACCCGCTGGCGTGGCTGGCCTTCCGCGAGTTTGAGCGCGACATGGAGGCCGCCTGCGACGAAGCTGCCGTGCGAGGCCAATCTTCCGCCGCCTGCAGCGCCTACTGCGAGAGCATTCTGCGGTTTGCCATGCAGGGGCGCGGCGTGCCCGGCAGCCTGGCCTTTGGTCAGGGCAGCGCTAAGACCCGCATCGTGCATCTGCTGCATTACCGCCGCCTGGGGGCCGGGGCCATGGTGGTCTGCGCCGTGGTCATCGCTGCCAGCATGACGGCCTGCATGGTGCGCCCTACTTTGGAAAACGCCCCCGCCGCCACGCCGGAGACCGCCGAAGCCGCTGAGCCGGAGGCCACGCCTACCCCCGCACCGACGCAGGCACCCACCGCTGTGGTCAACACCTCCCAGCTGCCGCTGCTGGAGGACCCCGACAACAGCCCGCTGTTTATCGATCCTGTACCGGATTACAAGTACATTTCCCGCTTTAAGAACAACAGCCACCGCGGTGACGATCTGTGTGCCGCCCCCGGCACCGATGTGCTGGCCGCGGCCGATGGCGTTGTCGTCCAGGCCGACGAGCATTACAGCTGGGGCAACTTTGTGGTCATCGACCACGGCACGAACGGCGAGGGCCACAGCTGGCGCACCCTGTACGCCCACCTGCAGAGCTATGCTGTGGAAGTCGGACAGCATGTTACCCAGGGGCAGATCATCGGCTACGTAGGCAACACCGGCCAATCCACCAGCAACCATTGTCATTTTGAAGTGTATGTGGATAACATTCTGACCTCACCGCGCTGGTTTACCGCCTATCACGGAGAGGGTGACAGCGCCGAGCCGACCGACGAGGAGCGGCAGGAACTCATCGACCGATGCGTCGACGCCAAGCTATACGATGCCATGCACACGATGGATGAAGCACTGGACGGCCAGGGGGCGCAGACCGTTGTCTTTTCGCTGCCGCTCGACCTTTCTGACGATGTGCGGATGAGCAGCACTTTCGCCCAAAACCGCACCGGCGTAGACCTGGCGGCCCCGGAGGGCACCACCGTACTGGCCGCCGCCGACGGCACCGTGACCGAGTACGACTATAATGAGGACGACGGCTACTATCTGGTGCTGTACCACGGCATGGACGACGGTGCCTCGTGGCAGACGCGATACAGCCACCTGGGCAGCGTGAAGGTGCAGGTCGGGCAGCAGGTCGTGCAAGGCCAGGAGATCGCCGCCTGCGGCAGCACCGGGGCCAGCACCGGCCCCCACCTGCATTGGGAAGTGCTGAAAAACAGCGAACCCGTAGACCCGCAGACGGTTTGCGAACTCCTGTCTACCCTATAATAAGGTAACACTCCTATGAAATATTCTTCCCCCGGCCCCGCCCTGTTGGCGGCGGGGCTGCTTTTTTGCACCCTTTTTGCGCCGTTTGGCGCGTATGCCGACAACAAAAAGGACGAATTATCGGCAAAACAGAATCAAGCCCAGCGGGCCTACAACGAAGCCCAGCAAGAACTGGAAGAACTGCAAAACCAGCAAAGCGAGACCCAGAGCCAGATCGACCAATTGCAGGGGCAGAGCGCCGAAGTCGCCGCCCAGTTGAGCGGCATATATACAGCCTTGCAGGAGGCCCAGCGCACCTTGGACGAGCGCACCGCGGCCGCCGAGCAGGCCGCCCAGGCGCTGACGGACAAGCAGGCCGAATACGACGCCAGCCTGGCCCGCTGCAAAAGCCAGATGGGCGCGATGCAGCTTTTGGACGGCGGCGGCAGCATTACCCTTTTGATGCAGGCCCGCAGCCTGTACGAGATACTGACCTTTGCCGAGACCCTGCGGGAACTGGCCGACCACAACAGCGCCGCCCTGGCGCAGTTGAACGCCGAGGCCCAAGCCCTGGACACCGCCCGCGCCGAGGCCCAAGCCGCTGCTGACGAAGCCGAGGCCGCCCGCGCGGCGCTGGATGCCCAGCAGACCGCCCTGGAAGCTACACAAAACGAGCTGGGCAGCGCCTTACAAGCCGCCAACACCGCCCTGACCGAGCAGCAGGCCGCCGAACAGGCACAAGCTGTGGTGACCGAGGCCGCCCGCAAAGCCTATCTGCAGGCCACGGCGGATCTGGACGCCTACGCCCGCGCCCAAAGCAGCAAGTACACCACCGCCGACCTGCACCTGACCAGCCTTGCCTTCCGCTGCCCGCTGGACAGCTATGGGCGCATCACCACCCAGTTTGGCGAGGCCGACCCCTGGGGCATCCCCCACCGGGGCACCGACTTTGCCGCGCCGGGCGGCACGCCGGTCTACGCCATTGCTGATGGCATCGTGAGCGCTGCCGCCGCCGTGTACAGCTACGGCAACTGTGTGCAGATCAGCCACGGCACGGCCGACGACGGCAACACCTACGACAGCCTGTATGCCCACCTGAGCAGCATTGCCGTCAGCCAGGGCAGCGCTGTGACCAAGGGGCAGGTCATCGGCTACGTGGGCAACACCGGCAACGTGTACAGCACCGGGGGCGGCGGCTATCACCTGCACCTGGAACTGCGGGTCAACCGCGCCCGCGTGAACCCGCTGGCTTACGTACCGCAATGAGTAACGACTTTTTGTATTGGTTTGGCTTTTATGTAGAGTATCGGCTGCTCTGCCTTGCACGCGGGCTGGCCGCCTTTACCCGCTGGTTTGTCCGGGTGCTGGGCGCGCTGCTGACGGCGGTGCTGCGCCCCGTCGCGCTGGGGTGCATCCAGCTGCGGCAGGCCTTGCGCCGCCCCAAAGCATGGCTGGGGCTGGTGGTCCCGGTGGCGGGAGTGCTGGCCTTTGCGTGGCTGGTGCGCACCTGGCTTGGCCAGCCCTTTGCCCTGCGGGTGGAAGTAAATGGCACCGTGGTGGGCTATGTGGCCAGCGAGCAGGACTTTGATACTGCCCGCGCCGATGTGCAGGCCCGCGTGAACACCGCCCGCGCCCTTCTGGAAGCGGCAGGGGCCGACGTGCCCAACTGGGACCTGGACCCGGCCTTTACGCTGGCCGTCAGCGCCGACACGATGACCCCCGGTGAGGTGGCCAACGCCATTTTGCAGGCCAGCGGCAGTGAAATCACTGCGGGCACCGCCGTCTACGTGGACGGCGCCCTGCGCTTTGTGACCACCGAGGGCGACCACCTGCGCACCCTGCTGGCCGCGGTGCGCCGTCCGTACATGGACCCTGCCGACGCCGACAGCCGCGTAGTGTTTGCCCACGAGTTGACGCTGGCAGACGGCATTTACCTGACCGGGTCGGTCAGCCCCTATACCGAGGTTGTATCCGCCCTGCAGGCCAATGACGGCGAGCTGCTGCGGGTACAGATCCGCCGCCGGGAGCGGTACGAGCAGGAGCTTGCCTACGATACCCAAATTGTGGAAGATGACACGCTGGATTTTGGCAAAAGCGAGACCGTGCAGACCGGCGTACCGGGCCGCGAGACCGTGACCTACGAGGTAGTGTACGAAAACGGCGCCGAGGTGGACAGCCGCGTGTTGGATGTAGCCCGCACTGCCGAGCCGGTGCCGGAGATCATCCGCCGGGGCACCCGGTTGCAAAGCGGGATGATCGGCAAGCTGGGCACCGGCAGTTTCATCTGGCCCGTGCCCGCCTACCGACACATTTCCCGCTGGGCGAACTTTACTCCCGGGATCAACTATCACCGTGGCGCGGACATTGCCGCACCCTACGGCACCGAAATTTACGCCGCCGATGCCGGAACCGTGGTGGAATGTACCCGCCATTGGAGCTGGGGCAACTACGTGAAGATCGACCACGGAAACGGGTACCAAACGCTGTACGCCCACATGTCGGCCCAGGCGGTGCACGTAGGCGACGTGGTGGAGCAGGGGCAGGTCATAGGCTATGTGGGCAATACCGGCAACTCCTTCGGGAACCACTGCCATTTTGAGATGTATTATAACGATCGGTTGTTCAGTGCAAGGGATGTGTTCCCGGATATGCCGGAGTGGAACCGCTAAAAGCCTCCCTCTGGGAGGGAGGTGGCGCATCCTCTCACCCATTTTATTTTTTTCAGCCGGCACTTTACTTTTTTGGTTTTGTGTGCTAGAATACTTTACATAGTAAATCGACCCCTGCTTGCGGTGCAATGACGCGCCGTTGGTGGGGGTCGTGTCTGGTTTTTAGAGGGTATTTTTAGGGGGAAGCTATGGACCGTATCGATCGAAAAATCTTGGACATCCTGCAAAAGGACGCCCGCGCACCGCTGAAAGAAATTGCCGACCGTGTATTTTTATCCAGCCCTGCGGTGTCGGCCCGCATGGCCCGGCTGGAAAGCTCCGGCGCGATCATGAGCTATCAGGCCCAGGTGGCCGCGCCGATGCTGGGGTACATGGTCAAGGCGTTCATCAACCTGGACATGGACCCCCAGCGCAAGCCGGAATTTTACCCCTACATTGAAAGCTGCCCCCATGTGGTGGAGTGCAACTGCGTGACCGGCGATTACAGCATGCTGATCGAGGTGCTGTTTGCCACCACGCAGGAGCTGGACCAGTTCATCAACCATTTGCAGCAGTTTGGCCGCACCCGCACGCAAATCGTGTTCTCCACACCCGTGGAGCACCGCGGCGTGCCTGTCAGTGTGGAGGAAGATGCCGCCGATCCTCAGAAATAACCGCCGTCCTGGTGGGTGCTCTGGCTTTCCAGCCCCATGGATACGCCCAGGGCTTCATCCACGCGGCGCATGTCATCCTCGGGGATGCGGCCCGCGCGCTCCCGCAGGCGGCGCTTATCCAGGGTACGGATCTGCTCGGTCAAAATAATGCTGTCCTTGGCCAGGCCGCAGCGGTCGGCCCGCACGCTGATATGCGTAGGCAGGCGGTTTTTATCCTGTCGGCTGGTGATGGCCGCCGCGATCACCGTGGGGCTGTGCCGGTTGCCGATCTCATTCTGGATGATAAGTACCGGCCGTATCCCGCCCTGCTCGCTGCCCACGACGGGGCTTAGGTCGGCGTAAAAAACCTCGCCTCTGTGCACTTCCATAGAAAAAGCCTCCTCTCGTTTGCTTACCTAGAGTATAAGCGAGAGGAGGTTTTTTTAATCACTCTGTTTTTCGATTTCTGCGGCCAGCGCGTCGCCTTTGACGCAAAGAGCCGTAAACGCGCGGCTGCGCTGCAAGGGCTGCATGATAAACCTGGTACGCAGCGTGTCGATGGCCGCGCAGCCCGCGAAAGTCAGCACGATGACCAGCAGCGTGTACGCCGCCGAGCCGTGGTGCGCCTGGGCGTGGAAGATGCCGTTCCACAAAAAGTCCCGCAGCACGGGGACCTGGTGCAGGATGTAAACGCCCAGCGTCGTGCCCGCCAGCCCGTTGATGAACCGGTTGCTGCCGAGGTCCAGATTTTTGAAGAAGTGGAACAGCGCCAGCGCCGCCAGCAGGCCGGGCAGTGCGCCCAACGCCGTGCGGTAGTAGGCAATGTACTGGAACGCCTTGCTGTCGGTCGCGCCCCGGTATTCCAGCACGGCGCGGATGGCGGTGTTGGCCAGCGGCAGGCCCAGGCCGAGGATAAGCGCCGCGGCGGGGCGGTTCAGCAGGCGGGACAGGCGGTTATCCGGCCAGCGGCGCAGGTAAGCAGCCAGCAGGTAATCGTAGAGGAACATCCACGCCGTATCGCCCAAAATTCCGTCCTGGCCAAACACCGTGGGGTAAACGACCAGCGGCACAGCCAGCACCAGCAGCACGCCTTTGTGGGCGCGGCGGGGCAGCCCATGCAGCAGCCGGTTGAGCAGCGGCACGCAGAGCAACAGCACCAGATAGTCCGAGATGAACCACAGCTGGCGCGTACCGGCGGGAAACGCCGCCCAGCGCAGTGCGCCGAGGGAGACATCCAGCCCGGCCAGCCTGCACAGCAGCGTGACCGGCACGGTGTACAGCCACAGCGACAGCCAAAGCGACAACGGGCGGCGGGTTTTGAACGGCTGTTCGCACATAAACCAGCTGCCCACCAGCACAAACACGGTGCAGGCAATGCGGGAGCCGCAGCCAATGAGGCAGAACACGAAGGAGGACGGCAGCGTGGAATAATCCGCAATGCCGCCCTGGCCGGTGAGGTGGTCGCCGATGATGAGCAGCATGCAAAGGATGCGCAGCAGTTCCAGATTGCTGGCGCGTAGGGCTTTTGTCGGCACGGCGGACCTCCTTTCCGATTGTTACAAAATAAGGCGGCCCATGGCCGCCCGTAAAAGGCAGTTATTTGTTTTGTTCCAGAATTACAAACGCGCAGGCCAGACCGTTTTCGTGGGTCAGGCTCAGGTGCGGGGTCAGGGCGTTGGCGGCGGTCCATTCGGCGGCGGGGCCGGTCAGGGCAAAATAAGGCGCGCCACTTTCTTTACGCAATACCGCTAAATCTGTCAGTGCAAAGCCGCCCAGGCCGGTGCCTGCGGCCTTTAAAAAAGCCTCCTTGGCGGCAAAGTTGGCGGCGGCTGTCTCGGCACGGTGGGTGCCGCCCCGTCCGTTCAACAGGGCCTGTTCCGCCGGGGAAAAAACACGCTGCACAAAGGCGGGCTTTTGCAGCTTTGCCGCCATGCGGTCTGCCGCGCAAAGGTCGGTGCCGATGCCGAAGATCATACTTTCACCCTTTTCGTTTCAACTCAACGCAAACTCCAACAGTGCGGCTCTTTCATTCAGCACGCGACCCTCCATAACGGCGGTCAGCAGTCGCTGCAGGGTAGCACCCACGGCGGGGCCGGCGGGCAGGCCGGCTTCCATCAGGTCGCCGCCGTTTACAGCCAGCTGGCGCATGGTGTAGCAGGCGGTCTTGGAAAGCTCGGTCATCCGGGCCTCAAAGGCGGCCACCTCGTTCCGCCGGGCTTTGACCTCCGGCGTGTCGGCGTGGGCGTCCAGGTCGGCATATTTCAGCGCGCAGAGCCGGTGCAAAAACACCGCACCGTAGCGGTTGAGACTTTTTAAAATGGCGGTGTCCCCCGCCGGGACCGGGGCATCATGGATAGCGATCAGCCCGGTAGTCCCCTCGATCAGATAGCCGGGGGCTTTCAGGCGGCGCAAAATCGTGCGGGCCATCACCGTGCCCCGCTGGTTGTGGCCCTTAAAGTGGGCCGCACCGTCCGCGCCCACGCTGCGGCACTGGGGTTTAGCAATATCGTGCAGAAACGCTGCCCAGCACAGCACCCGCGCGCCGCGGGTATCCTGGCCGCGCAGGTCCAGCTTTTCCACCGCCACGGCCGAGTGCTGCCACACATCGTAGCAATGCCAGCGGCCGGGCTGGGTGCAGCCGATGCAGGCCTGCACTTCGGGCACCGCACCAGCCAGGATCTCGCCGTATTTGGCCAGTGTCGGCCCCGCGTTGGGGGCGCCGAGCAGACCGTCAATCTCGGTATAAATGCGCTCGGCGCTCACGCTTTGCAGCGTATCCCGCGCCTGCAGGGCCGCGGCGGCGGTGGCTTCGTCCAAAGCAAAGCCCAGCCGGGCCGAGAAGCGCAGCGCCCGCAGGATGCGCAGGGCATCCTCGGCAAAGCGCTGGGCCGGGTCACCCACACAGCGGATCATGCCCGCCGCCAGGTCATCCCGCCCGCCGTACAGATCAATAATGCCTTTGCCCGGGGCGTAGGCCATGGCGTTGATGGTAAAATCCCGCCGGGCCAGGTCCCTGGGCAGGTCGTCCACGAACTGCACCGCGTCGGGATGGCGGTGGTCATGGTAGTTGCCGTCCAGGCGGTAGGTGGTCATCTCGTAGGGTTTGCCGTGGAGCACCACCGCCACCGTGCCGTGCTTTTCGCCGGTCAAAATCAGCTGATGGTCGGCAAACAGGCGGCGCATCTCCTCCGGCCGGGCCGAGGTACAGATGTCCCAGTCCCCGGGGGTGCGGCCCAGCAGGCTGTCACGCACGCAGCCGCCCACCACATAGGCAGTGTGCCCGGCGCTTTGCAGCGTTTGCAGCAGGCCGATGACATCCCGCGGCAGATAGATGCTGTCCCGGTTCATGGTGCTGTCCCCCTTTCCCTGGTTTGGTGGTGTATTAGGTGCGGTGCCACTCCTGCGAAAGATCAACGATGCAGGCCAGGCTGCCTTCCTCATCTTTCAGCGAAGCGACCTTCTCGGCGGCCTTGTCGGCGTCGATCATCCAGGTCAGGATGAAGAAGTTCTCAGCCGGGACCTCGTAGTAGACCCAGGCGCCGTCGGCGCGCAGCAGGTCGGGCAGGTGGTCCAGCTCGCCCTCCAGCAGGCCCTGGCCTTCCTCGCCATAGATCATCTCGGGGCCGACCTGCAGAGAGTCGATCACGTTGATGCTGCTATTGATATACGTATCGCGGTCGACCGTTTTATCTCCGGCCTCCCACGCACTGGCGAACGCCTTGACCAGCAGTTCGCGGACTTCCAATTTACTGTCACCCATCTGATACATAACAGGAACCCTTCCTTAAACCATAATATAAAATAAGTATAGCACAAAATGGGACGGTTGGGTATGCCTATTTTGTTTTTTGTACTGCGCGGCGGGGATAAATTTTCTGCTTTTGTTGACAAAGGCGGAAAGCAGGCTATAATTGTTGTACGTACAACGATGTAGGTGCAACCAGTTTACCCGGATACGGAGGCGGCTATGGATATTACCGAACGCAAAATTACCAAAATTGCCCGCGAGGCAGAGAAGCTGGTACTGCTTACCCTGCGGGAAAAGGGCGTTGGCACGGCAGAGATCGACCTGATCCACGCGCTGCGCCATCACCCCGGCTGCACCCAGGCGGCGCTGGCCGAGCTGCTGCACGCCGACAAGGCGGCCATCGCCCGGCGCACCAAAAACCTGGAAGCGAAAGGCTATTTGGTGCGCAAGGCCAGCCCCAATGACCGCCGCAGCCAGCTTTTGTACCCCACCGAGAAAGCCGAAAGCCTGAAATCTTCCAAGGCGGAGATCGAGGCCGAATTTTACGACTACCTGACCAGTGCCCTGCCCGCCGACGAGGCCGCCGCCTTTGCGGTTACGCTGCACAAGCTGTACACGGCCTCCAAGACCGAGAGCCGCGCGGGGTTCCCGCACTTTAAACAAGCCACAGAGGGTGAAGCGGAACATGCAGAATGACAAGAACTTCCGCCCGGACCGCATCGGCGCCTACTTCCGCATCGAATGGCTGCCGCTGGCGCTGGTCACCGTTTCGGGCCTGATCTACAACATCGGTCTGCTGGCCACGCCCTGGTTTGAGGGGCGGCTGGCCCAATGCCTGGCCGATATTTTGGACGGCAGCGCCACCGCCGCGGCCATGGCCATACTGGTGCTGACCTATGTGCTGGTTACGCTGGTGGTGCAGGCGGCGCGGTTCATCAAGCGCTTTTACGTGCGCCGCTTTGCCAATAACATCAACCGCCGGATGAAGGGCCTCCTGTACGCCAACCTGGTGCGCCAGAGCCGCGCCGCGCTGGAAAAAGAGGGTGCGGGCGAGCTGATGACCAAGGCCATCTCTGACGTGGACGACTGCGTGGAGGGCATGCGAAAATTCACCACCGAAATTTTTGATACCGGCGTAGCGCTGGTAGGTTACATCGTGATGCTGCTGGTGTATGATTGGCGGCTGGCGCTGTTGAGTTTGCTGTTTACACCGGTCTCCTACCTATGCGCGGCGTGGATGAAAAAGCCGGTGCAGCGCGAAGGCGCCGCCTACAAAAAGGCCGCCGGTGCGTTAAGCGCCGCCACGCTGGACCGTGCCCAGAACGCCGCCACCTACCGCATTTACGGCTGCGAGACCGCCCGCGAGGCCCGGTACGAGGACGTGCTGACCACCTACGAAAAGACCGCCGTGCGCAGCAACGTGTGGCAATCGGCCCTGCCGCCGCTGTATCTGGCGGTGTCCGAAGCGGGCGCGCTGTTCATTTTGTGGTTCGGTGCCAAAAACGTGCTGGGCACCGGGTGGCAGGCCTGGGATATTGCGGCGTTTACTACGTTCCTCTCCTGCTTTACCAAGCTGACAGTAAAATCGTCGAAAGCAGCGAAGCTGTTCAACGCAGTGCAGAAAGCCGAAGTCTCCTGGAAGCGCATCAAACCGCTGATGAAACTGCCGGAGGAGCCGGACGAGCTGGCTGTGCCCGCCCCCGCCGATGTAACGCTGGAGGATCTGTCCTTTGGGTATACCGAGGAGCCGATTTTTGCGGGGCTGGATCTGACAGCCCACCCGGGGGAGATCATCGGCATTACGGGGCCGGTGGCCTGCGGAAAATCCACTTTTGGGCGTATATTTTTGTGTGAAGCTTCCTATGGCGGCTCGGCCCGGTTCGGCGGCAAAGAATTCTCTGCGCTGACGCCGCGGGAAATTGCATCCACCGTCGGCTACCTGGGGCATGACCCGGAGCTGAGCGCCGACACCGTGCAGAACAACGTGCTGTGCGGCAGCAAGCAGGACCCGATGCCCTGGTTGGCTGCTGTGGCGCTGAAAGACGAAGTGCAGGCCATGGAGAACGGTGTGGACACCGTGATCGGTCCCAGCGGCACGCGGCTTTCCGGCGGGCAGGCCCAGCGGCTGGCGCTGGCCCGCACGCTGGCGCATCCCCGGCCGGTGCTGGTGCTGGACGACCCGTTCTCGGCGCTGGACCGCAGCACCGAGGATACCGTGTTTGCTAACCTGCAGGAGTACGCCAAGGATAAGGTCGTCTTTCTCATCTCCCACCAGCTGTACCATTTTCCCCAGATGCAGCGTGTAATTTTTATGGAGGATGGCAAGACCACCGTGGGCACCCACGAGGAACTGCTGGCGGCGGTATCGGCCTACCGCCAGCTGTACGAAAGCCAGACAGGAGGGCAGCAGCATGAAAACGAACAATAAAAGCGGCGTGTTTGCAGCCCTCCGCATGGCGGCCCGGGCACACTACCCGCTGACTGTTGGCACACTTTTATGCGTGGCGACGTCAGTTATCGCCTCGCTGCTGCCGCCGCTGCTGCTGGCACGCATCATTGATGGACTGGCGGCGGGCCTGCCGCTGACGATCTGGGCGGTGCTTGTCTACTTTGCCAGCCTGGCGCTGGAGGGGGTGCTGTCCTCGGCGCAGGAAAGTCTGCTAGTGCTGTTTGGGCAAAAGATGACCCACGCGCTGCGGTCCGAGATGTCCCACAAATTGACGCAGCTGCCTGCACGCACGCTGGTGGACCAGAACCCCGGCGAGGTGGCCGCGCGGTTCTCCGGCGATGTGGACACGGTGGAGGCGCTGTTCACCTCCGGCATCATCAGCATGGTGGCGGACGCCTGCCGCATCCTTTCCATTATGGCGGTCATCGCCGTGAAAAATCATGGCCTTGCGCTGATTTTAATGCTGGTACTGCCGCTATTCGCGGTGTTTACCCGCCGTGTACAGCGCCGCATGCTGGCCGCTCAGCTGGACAACCGCCGGGCTGTGGCCGCCGTCTCCGGCCAGGTGCCCGAGACGCTGCACAACATCCGCACCATCCGCGCGCTGGGCATGGAGCAGTACATGGAACGCCGCTATGACCGGTGCATCGGCGCGGGCTACGCCGCCATGGAGCGCACTAACTTTTACGATGCCGTCTACTCCCCCGTTGTGCTGCTGCTGAACGCCGTGGTGGTGGGCATCGTTATGCTGCTGTCGGCCTCCGGCAACGCGGTGGTGCTGGAGCTGTTCGGCATGTCCGTCGGCACCTCGGTAGCCGTTATCAACTACATATCGCGTATTTTCGCCCCCATTGAAAGCCTGGGCATGGAGGTTCAGACCATCCAGTCTGCCATGGCGGGCGTGAAACGCATTGATGCGTTTTTGGCCCAGCCGGAACGGGAAATTTCCGCACAGCGTACCAGGGCGGCCCGGGGCGATGTGGAACTTTCCCACGTCACCTTTGGCTACGGCGAGAAACATGTGCTGAATGACTTCTCGATGACCGTGAAACAGGGCGAGCAGGTCACGCTGATCGGCCGCACCGGCGCGGGCAAGAGTACCGTGTTCAAGCTGCTGCTGGGGCTGTACCCGGCCGAAAGCGGCACCGTCACCATTGGCGGCGTACCGGTGGCGGACATCACCGACCGGGAGCGCCGCACCTGCATCAGCTGTGTGGAGCAGCATTTTGCCCGCGTGCCCGGCACCGTGCTGGACCAGATCACACTGGGCGATCCGCAGATCACCGCCGAGATGGCCAAACATGCGGCCCAACTGGCGGGCATTGACGGGGCCATCGAAGCGCTGCCCGACGGCTACGACACCCCGTGCAGTGAAGGGATGTTTTCTCAGGGCGAGTGGCAGCTGTTGTCCATCGCCCGAGCCGCCGCGGCGGACCCCGCCGTGCTGCTGCTGGACGAGATCACCGCCAACCTGGACGCCGAAACCGAAGCCCGCGTGCTGGAGGCCCTGCGGCGGGCGTCCGAGGGTCGCACGGTACTGTCAGTGTCCCACAGAATTTATGAGAACCTGGGCGGGCGAACTGTAGAAATCAAAATATTATAAGTTGTCGCTTATTTTCAGGAAAAGCCTTGACCTTCCAGTGGGTGCAGGGTGTACGATAACCGGGAAAGGAGCGTGATGTTATGAACATCAAGCAGACAGCGGATGCGTCGGGCGTATCGGCGCGGAACATTCGCTACTATGAGCAGGCGGGGTTGCTGACCCCGGCACGCAACCCAGAGAACGACTACCGTATCTATACGGATGCCGATGTGCGGACGCTGAAACTGATTCGCGTGCTGCGCACACTGGATATGCCAGTGGAGGATATCCGCGCGGTACTGAGCGGTACACTGCCGCTGACCGAGGCTGCTGAACGCCAGCGCCGACAGCTGGAGGCCGAGCAGCAAAAGCTGGCAGCGGCCGCAGCCTTCTGCACGGAGCTGGCCGCCGGCGACCGAACGGCGGCAGAGCTGGATGTGGACGACTGCCTGGCTCGGATGGACTCCCCTGCCCAGGCGGGCGGCTGGTTTACCGGCTGGGTGCAGGACTACCGGAAAATGGCGGCTGCCGAGCATAAGCGGCAGTTTACCTTTACGCCGGACACCGCCATTGCAACCCCGCAGGAATTTACGGCGGCACTGCTGGCTTGGGCAGACGAAAACGGCGTGGATGTGAACATGACCCGGGAGAGTATGACCCCGCATTTTATGCTGGACGGCATTGAGTACAGGGCCGTGCGGTATTCGAGCCATGTGCGCAATATCCCGATACTGCGGGTGCGGTGTGAGGTGTGCGATCCATCGGCGCTGGCGGTAGAGGGCGACCCGAAGCGGCTGCGGGTGCAGAGATTTCTGCACTACGGTCTGCCGGTGCTTGTATGCCTTGCATTGGCGGTGGTCTGGGTCTGCACCCGGAATATGCCGCTTTGGCCCGACAAGGCGGCTATGCTGCTGATGCTGGGCGCTCTTGGCATCGGGTACGGCTTCCGCGGGTGGTATCTCTACTACAACGATCGGGACCAATAAAAAATGGGAGACAGCGCGGGCTGTCTCCCATTTGATTTATCCCAGCAGCAGTTTATGCAGGTCTTCCGCGGTATCCGCGATGGCGGCGGCACCGGCGGATTGCAGTTCTTCGCGGGTGCCGTAGCCGTAGAGGGCGCCGATGCAGGGCAGGGCGTTTTTCTTCGCGCCGATGACATCGTGCTCACGGTCACCGACCATGACAACGCCGGTCTTATCGGTCAGGCCGATGGTGTCCAGCGCGTAGGCGATGACCTCGGCCTTGTCGGTGCGGGTCTCGTCCAAAGTCGCACCGCAGATAGCGGTAAAGTACTGCGCCAGATCAAAATGCTCCATGATGCGGCGGGCGTACTCCTCGGGCTTGCTGGTGGCCAGCACCAGCTGGCAGCCGCGGGCGTGCAGGTCGGCCAGCAGCGCGGGGATGCCGGGGTAGACCTCATTCTCAAACAGGCCCTTGTCTGGGAAATACTCCCGGAAGGCCGCCACGGCGCGGTCGGTGTCGGCATCGTTCAAGCCGCAGAGATTGTGGAACGACTCGATCAGCGGCGGGCCGAGGAAGCGGCGCAGGGTGGCTTCGTCGGGCACGGGGATGCCGATCCTGCGGCAGCCGTACCGCACCGAGTTGAGGATGCCGGGGGCGGAATCAGTCAGGGTGCCGTCGAGATCAAATAGAATTGTTTTGTACTGCATGGGCACCCCTTAGTTGAACTTGAACAGCTTCTGGGCAATGCGGTAGCCGCCGATGCTGAGCTTGCAGCCCAGCCAGCCGGGCAGGTTGCAGGCTTCGGCTACCGAGAGGCGGCAGCGGCGGCAAAGGCGCGGATCATGGGCTTTCAGGTCGGCCCACAGCTGCTTGCGCTTTTCCATGGCTTCGGGGCTGCCGTCCAGTGTCAGGAAGATGCTGGAGATGGCCATCATCATCGAGAAATAGTTGAGCATATAGGCCCGCAGTTTGTCCTGGGTAACAGGCAGGGCGTAGACATCCACGGCCTCCATCATAATGCGGGTGACGCGCAGCTGCTGGTCGACGCGCTTGATCATGTTCTTCTCGTTGACACTCTGGTCATCGCGGCCGATGAAGTAGCGGTAGAGGTCCAGGTTGAGGTAGTAGATGGTCTCGACCTCGGGCAGAGGCTGATAGACGAAGATGTTATCCACATAGAAGGTGTGCTTGGGCAGCACCATGCCGGACTTACGCAGCACCTCGGTGCGGTAGATGACGCTGTGCATCAGGATGTTCTTGTTCGGCGGAAAGTGGCCGATCTCGCTCCACTTAAAGACGCGGCCCTCGGGCAGGATGCCGGTATAATCCACGATATTGCGTGTGTTATCAGCCACATGCTCGTACACATAGTTGGCCATGACCAGATCGACCGGCTTTTCGGCGGCAGCCTGGGCGCGCAGCACATCCATAACCTTGGCCAGGGCGTCATCGTCCAGCCAGTCGTCAGAATCGACCACCTTAAAGTACATGCCGGTGGCGTTGCGGATGCCCTGGTTGACACCCTCGCCGTGGCCGCCGTTCTCCTGATGGATCACGCGGACGATGGTGGGGTACTTTTCGGCGTAGGCATCGGCGATCTTGCCGGTGTCATCCTTGGAGCCGTCATCCACCAAGATGATTTCGGCTTCCTCGCCGGCGGGCAGCAGTGTCTCAATGCAGTGGTCCATATAAGCGGCCGAATTGTAGCACGGCACGGTAAAGGTGATAAGTTTCATAAATAGTCTCCCCTTGTGTGGTTTGCCTGGGAGCAGTGCAGGCTTTTGTGCACCGCTGCGGCAAACTGCCGCGCCAGGTCATAAAAGGACAGTATATATCATACGCTCTTTAGGCCCAAAATGCAAGCGGAACGACAAAAAGCGCCCGGTGCCGAACATTTGCATGTCGGCACCGGGCGGCTGCTTGCTGGGAGGTCTTTTCTTACACCGCGGCCTTGGGGGAGACCGTGTTTTAAGAGGCTGCCTTACAATCCGTCATTATAGCGGTTATAACGGTGGACGCCAGACGGCATCACGTCGTTATACATTTCCTCCGGCAGGCCATACGGCGGGGCAGGCTCCAGAAAACCATACATCCACTCGGCTAACGTGTGCAGCTTCAACATACAACCCATCTCCTTTCCGATATTGGCGGGTCTTTTTGGGGGGCGATGCCGCTGCTGCGGGCTGTTCGCCTTGGCGGTATCGCTTTTCTTTTTCTGTCTTTATTATATGCGATACGTCCGTCTTTTGCAAGTTGCATTTTGTACAAACTTACAAAAGTTATTTGTATATTTTAAACTATTTCGGCATGTTGTACATTTTTGGGTTGCATCTGTACGCATTACGCGGACAGTTCCTCCCATGCTTCCTGCATGGTATCGGCCGAAAAAAGGAACTCGCCGTACTCAGAATAGACCTCGATGTGGCCTGCTACGTAACGAAACTGCTGCGTCATGATGTGTACCGCCTTTCCTGTTTGGTTGAGCTTTGTTATGCTTCTATTATACAGGATGGCAAGTACCATAATTTGGACTTTAAGGCTCAGCTGCCCATTTCGTGATACGATAAAGCGGTCTTTCAGTCAAATTTTCGGCCCCACGCAGCACCAGCAGCACCCAAAAGCAAAGCAAAAACCAGTAAAAGCTGTACAGCGGACAGACCAACCCGGCTACGTTGCCCCACAGGGCGCTGTAGTCCCACACGGCCAGGTGCAAAAGGTAGCGGCAGGCCAGGCCCACGCCCAGCTCTACCCCGCTGGCGGCTGCAGCGCCGCATAACGCCGCTGCCCCCAACGGCAGGCTGCGCCGCCGGGCCAATTGCTGCAAAAGGCAAAGGCACGCCCCGCCTGCGGCAAACATTGTCCAATGGGTGGTACCTCGCCAGGCAAGCTCGATGGCCTGATACCCGGCCCCGCCCAGTGCAAACAATATGATCGGCTCTAACATAAAAACCCCCCTCCCGCCATAGTATGTGCGGAAGGGGTGCGTTGTAACCAATTTGTAATGTTTTACTTGGACAGTTTCTTCAGCAGGGCACTGCGGGTATCCCACAGCTTTTGGCTGAGGTCAACGTAGTAGCGGTGCGGATTCTCGAAGCGCTTGACCTCGTCCCACAGGGTGTTGACCTGGGCCTTGCAGAACTTCTTGATGTCGTTCAGACTCGGGGACTGGTAGACGCGCTTGCCGTTCTCATAAATCGGGGTGGACAGGCAGCGGGCAGTGCAGTTGACGTAGGTGCACTCTTTCCAGGTCTCGATGGGGTCAAACAGGGTGATACCGTGCTGGGTCTCGACTTGCTCGTCAGCCGTCGTGATGAGGTCAGCCATGGCCTTGCCGTCCTGGTCGTAGATACGCCAGACTTTCTTCAGGCAGGGAATGGTCATCTTCTCAGCAGATTCAGACAGCTTCATCTTGGGGGTGTAGCTGCCGTCGTCCTCTTTCACAGCGGCCAGCTTGTACACGCCGCCAAAGACGGGGTCGCTCTTGGCGGTGATCATGTTCTCGCCGATGCCGAAGCTGTCCACGCGGGCACCCTGCAGGATCAGATCGCGGACAATGTACTCATCCAGGCTGTTGGAGGCGCAGATGGTGCAATCGGGGTAACCGGCCTCATCCAGCATCTTGCGGGCCTTCTTGGACAGGTAGGCAATATCGCCGCTGTCGATGCGGATGCCCTTGGGGCGCTTGCCCATGGGCTTGAGGACCTCGTCGAACACCTTGATGGCATCGGGCACACCGTGGCGCAGCACGTTGTAGGTATCCACCAGCAGCACGCAGGCATCGGGGTACATCTCGGCGTATTTCTTGAAGGCATCGTACTCGGTGGGGAACATCTGCACCCAGCTGTGGGCCATGGTGCCGGAGGCCGGGATGCCGAAGTCGCGGGCGGCCATCACGCAGGAGGTGGAGCCGCAGCCACCGATGTAGGAGGCGCGGGCGCCGAAGTAGGCGGCGTCATAGCCCTGGGCACGGCGGGCGCCGAACTCCATGACCGGGCGGCCGGCGGCAGAACGCACGATGCGGTTGGCTTTGGTGGCGATCAGGCACTGGTGGTTGAAGGTGACCAGCAGCAGGGTCTCCAGCAGCTGGCACTCAATGGCCGGGCCTTCCACGGTAACGATAGGCTCCTGCGGGAAGATGGGCATGCCTTCCTCGATGGCCCAGATGTTGCAGTGCAGCTTGAAGTTGGCCAGGTAGTTCAGGAATTTCTCATTGAATGCGCCGGTGGTGCGCAGATAGTCGATGTCCTCCTGGGTGAATTTCAGGTGGTCCACGGCGTCGATGAACTGCTGCAGACCAGCCATAATGGCGTAGCCGCCGCCATCGGGCACGCGGCGGAAGAACATATCAAAGACGGCGATCTTGTCCACATACCCCTCATCCAGGTAGCCGGCCGACATGGTCAGCTCGTAGAAATCTGTCATGGTCGTAAGGTTGCGTTTTACGTCTAACATGGATAACCCCTCCTGAGGTTTTCACTTATTTGTACGCTTTTTCGATGATTTTTCAATTGGCTTCAGCACGCCCAATGCTGCCAGAACGAACAGGAAGGCGTACACAGCCACGACGATCATCGTAAGCATAACAACAACTTTAAAATAGGTGCTGGAGAAGAACTCGCCCACGCGGGCGATGGTGTACAGCACCTGGTTGCGGGCCACATCGCTGCCGGCGATCAGGTCCGTCGTACCGATGACTTCGCCCTCAATGGTCAGCGTAACGGTGCCGACCACATCCCCCTGCCTGACGGGGGCCGCAATGCTTTTGGGCAGGTTGAAGGTCTGCTCGGTCAGGGCAGCGCCGCCCTCCTTGGGCAGCAGGGTCATCATATTGTCCGTGGGGTAAAGCATGACCGTATCGGACTGGGTGGCGTAATCCACCGGGATCTCGGTGATGGGCTGGGTGGGGTCCAGCGCCGCCGCGATGGTGAAGGAATCGAAGATGACGTCCATCAGCTGGGCGGTCTCGTACAGAGCCGGGCGGGCCTGATCGGGGTCGGCCTCATAGGGCACGTTGAGCACCACGCTGATGTAGCTGATGCCGTCCTGGGTGTGCCAGCCCGCGAAGTTCTGCCACTCGCCCAGGCTGCCGGTCTTGCCGCCGCGCACATAGCTGCGGTAGTAGGCGCTGCCTTCGTTCAGCATTTTGTCCGTGTTCTGGATCACATAGGTCCCGGGGGTAGTGTAGCGGTCGTTGGTGCCCATATCGTAGCTGGGGGTGGACACGACCGTGGCAAAGATGTCGTAGGATGTCAGTGCCCGCAGGATCAGGTAGGCATCGCGGGCAGTCGTGACGTTGTTGGTATCCAGACCGCAGGGGTCGGCAAAGGTAGTGCCGGTGCAGCCGATGCGGGCGGCTTCCTCGTTCATCATCGCCACAAAGTTATCAATGCTGCCGCCGCCCATATAGTCAGCCACAATGTAGGCAGCCTCGTTGGCGCTGGGCAGCATCATGGCGTACAGCAGGTTGCGCAGGGTCTGGGTCTCACCCTTACGGATGTCCGCCGTGGAGGCGTTGGTCGTCTTCTCCCAAATCAGGTCGTAGATATAGCTGGGGGCCGTCACGCTGATGGTGTCCAGCTGGTCCTGATAGTTCTCCAGCAGCAGCAGGGTGGTCATCATCTTGGTCAGGCTGGCGGCCTGCAGCGGGGTCTCGCTGTTTTTCTCGTAGACCACGATATTGGTATCCAGGTTGACCACATAGGCCGCAGGGGCCATGATGTCGGGCGCAATATCCGCCGCCGAGCCGTTGATCCCCTCAGCCGCCACCGGCAGCCCCAGCACGAACACCAGCACAAAGGCGCACAGCACCGCGCAGAATCTTTTCATAGGCATGGTTTCCTTTTGGTTGATATACGGTATTAGTATAGCAAATTGAAAGGGAAAATAAAAGGGTGTGAACCGGGATTTTTACAATCAGTTCATCGCACCGGCGGTGGCAAACAGGCGGTCCACCTCATCGGACAGGGCGCGGTGCTGCGGCATGGCGAGATTTGGGTCAACAGCCAGCAGGGCCTTGGCTTCCTCCTGGGCCACTTTCAGCGTGCGGGTATCCTGCACCAGGTCCGCCACCCGCAGCGTGGGCAGGCCGTGCTGGGCCGAGCCGAAGAAATCACCGGGGCCACGGTTTTCAAGATCATATTTTGCCACGGCAAAACCGTCTGACGTGTGGCACAGGAAGCGCAGCCGCTCTTTAACGGCGTCGTTCTCGTTGTCGGAAATCAGGATGCAGCAGGAATCCGCCGCTCCGCGCCCGACACGTCCGCGGAGCTGATGCAGCGCCGACAGACCGAACCGCTCGGCGTTTTCGATGACCATAACTGTAGCGTTGGGCACATCGACGCCGACCTCGATAACAGTGGTGGAGACCAGCACGTCCAGTTCCCCCGCCTTAAATTTCAGCATCACTTCGTCTTTTTCTTTGGGCTTCATCTTGCCGTGCAGCAGGCCGATGCGCCGGTTGGGCAGCAGCGGGCAGACGGTCTCGGTGTAATATTTTTTGACGGCCTGCATATCTGCGGCCATCTCGTTTTCCTCGATGGCCGGGCAGACCACGTAGGCCTGATGCCCCGCGGCAAGCTGCTTTTCAATAAAGCCGTACATGTCCCGCCGCTTTTTTCCGGTGATGAACCAGGTCTTGATGGGCTTGCGGCCGGGCGGCAGTTCGTCCAGCACCGAGATGTCCAAATCGCCGTACATCAGCAGGCCCAGCGTGCGCGGGATGGGCGTGGCGCTCATCACCAGCAGGTGGGGGCTTTGCGCCTTGCCTGCCAGCAGGCCGCGCTGCCGCACGCCGAAGCGGTGCTGCTCGTCCACGATGGCCAGGCCCAGGTTTTTGAACTCGACCGAATCGGTCAGCACCGCGTGGGTGCCTACCACCAGCCCGGCGCGGCCGTCGGCAATGGCTTCCAGCGCGACCTTTTTCTCTTTGGCTTTCATGCCGCCCACCAGCAGCGTGACGTTGACGCCGAAGGGTTCCAGCCGGTCGGCCAGTGTAGCGGCATGCTGCCGGGCCAGGATTTCGGTGGGGGCCAGCATGGCGCTCTGCCAGCCGTTTTGCGCGGCAAACCAGATGGCCGCCGCAGCCACCAGCGTTTTGCCGCTGCCGACATCACCCTGCAGCAGGCGGTTCATCGGCACCTCACCGCACAGGTCGTGCACAATTTCCTCGGTAGAGCGCTTTTGTGCGCCGGTGGGCGCATAGGGCAGGCTGCCCCAGAACGGGGCAAGGTCCATCTCGTGCATCGGTGCGCTGGTCTTGCGCCGACCGTGGCTGCGCAGCAAAAAGATGCCGATCTGGAGCATGTACAGCTCTTCAAAGATCAGGCGGCGGCGCGCCCCGGCCAGGTCCTCGGCGCTTTGCGGGGCGTGGATACTGCGCACGGCCTGGGCCTTGGTGGGCATGCGGTAGCGGGTCAGCAGCTCCGGCGGCAGCGGGTCGGCCAGCTCGTCCACGTATTGCAGCGCCGCGTGGGCGCAGGCGGCTTGCCGCGCGGCGGGCAGGCCCTCGGTGCCGGGGTAGACGGCCACAAAGGGGCTGGCAGCCACTTGCGCCTCGGTGCGCACCAGTGGGTGCAGCAGTTCACGGCGGGTCATGGTGCCGCCGATGCGGCCCTCGAAGTAGTATGTCTGGCCGATGATGAGTTTATCGGCCACGTAGGGCGTGTTGAACCAGGACAGCCCCAGTACGCCGGAGTCATCCGCCGCCAGCACGCGCACCAGTGCGCGCCCGCCCTTGATGCGGCGGACCGGTTCTTTTTGCAGCACGGTGGCGCGGACACAGCTGTCCACGTCGTAAGGTGCGCTGACTACGGTGTAGGGCTTGGTGTAGTCAATGTATTTGCGGGGGTAGCACAAAAGCAGCTCCCGGATGGTGGTAACGCCGAGCTTTTCAAACTTTTTAGCAAACGCCGGGCCGACGCCCTTTAAATATTGGATAGAACTGTCGATCATCGCCATACGGGACCTCCTTTCTTCCCGCTTTCTTGAAAGAAAGCGGGGCAAAGAACTTTTAATCAAAATCGGATTTTATCCGATTTTATAATTACAAAAGAATTGTAGAGGAATTAGGCCCCGAAGGGGGCAATCTGGAAGACGGCCCAAAAACGTTAAGGCAATACCGCATAATTCTAAGTGCCGATACGGCGAGCGAGGTACAGCAGCCGCAAGCAAAAATCAATAACAAAGATATACCAAAAAAGGCGAACTCGGTCTCACCCCAAATTCGCCTTTTTCCAATGTTATAACGTCAATTACTCCACACTGATCATGTAGTAGTAAACCGGCTGGCCGCCGCTGATGTGGCTGACCTCGACACTGCTGCCGCACTTGGTGCGCACCATATCGGTGGTCTTTTCGGCGTCCTCGTCGCTGACATCGCAGCCGGAGATCACAGTGATGAACTGGCTGTCCTTCTTCTTCATCGAACGGGCCAGACGATAGGTCATCTTGACGATGTCAGTGCCGGTGGCCACGATCTTGCCGTTCTCCAGCGCCATGATCTCGCCCTTCTTGATGGGCTTGCCGTCAAACTCGCTGTCACGGGCGGCATAGGTGATCAGGCCGGTGCTCACATGGTCAGCAGCCTGCATCATGCCAACGGCGTTCTCCTCTGGCTTCAGCTCGGGGTCAAAGTTCAGCATGGCGGTCATGCCCTGGGGCACGGTGCGGGTTGGCAGCACGATGACCTTGCGGTCGGCCAGCTTCTGCGCTTGCTCGGACGCCATGATGATATTCTTGTTGTTGGGCAGGACCAGCACAGTCTTGGCCGGTACGCTCTGGATCGCCGCCAGGATGTCCTCGGTGGAGGGGTTCATCGTCTGGCCGCCGCTGACGACAGCGTCAACGCCCAGGTCGGCAAACACATTCTTCAGGCCCTCGCCGGCGGCCACAGCCACAAAGCCGTACTCGCGCTCGGGGTCAACGGCAGCGTAGGTGAACTCACTGTCCTTCTTTTCTTCGGCCTCGGCCTGCTTCTCCAAGCCCTTGGCCTGCTTCTGGCGGGCCAGGAACTGCTCGTGCATGTTCTCGATCTTGAAGTTGGTCAGGTAGCCATACTTGATGGCCTCGCTCAGCATCATACCGGGGTCGGAGGTATGCACATGGCAGTTGGCCACGTCGTCATCCTCGATGACCACAACGGAATCGCCGTTGGACTCCAGGAAAGCGCGCAGGCGGGTGACGCTGGCGCCGGGATCCTTATGCAGCAGGAACTGGGTGCAGTAACCGTTCTTGATGTCCTCGACCTTCATCAGGTCGTCGGTGAAGACGCCCTTGCCGGCAGCCTCGCTGGAGACCTTCGGCTTAGCGGCCACTTCGGCACCGGCAACGATCTCGCCGCCGTCAAAGACCTGCTTCATGCCCTCAAAGATGAACATGATGCCCTGACCGCCGGCATCCACAACGCCAGCCTTTTTCAGCACGGGCAGCAGGTTGGGGGTGTCCTCCAACGCAGCCTGGCCGGCGGCGAGGGTGGCGTCCCACATGGCGGGGATCTCCATCTCGGTGCACTCGGCGGCCTTCTCGGCAGCCAGACGGGAGACGGTCAGAATGGTGCCCTCGGTGGGCTTCATAACAGCTTTGTAAGCAGCCTCAACACCCATCTTCAGGGCGTTGGCAAGGTCTTCGGCGCTGGCCTCATCCTTGCCCTTCAGGGCCTTGGAGAAGCCGCGGAACAGCAGGCTGGTGATAACGCCGGAGTTGCCGCGGGCGCCGCGCAGCATGGCGGAAGCAGCGGTCTTGCTGGCTTCGGCCACGGTGCAGGTGTCGGGCAGAGCCTCCAGTTCGCCGCGGGCGGCGCCGATGGTCATGCTCATGTTTGTGCCGGTGTCGCCATCGGGCACAGGGAAAACGTTCAGCTCGTCCACACGGACACGCTGGTTGGCAATGTTGTTGGCGCCGGAAAGAATGGCGTCGCGCAGGGTCTGGCCAGTAATCATGTTTTTATTACACCTCATGTTTTCTGTTAAACGCCCATCAGTCAGCGATAATGTCGTCGACAAACACGTTAATGCGTGCCACTTTCAGGCCGGTGGCATGTTCCACTTCGTCCTTTACGCGGTGGGTAATGCTTTGGGTGATGGTGGAAATGTTCAGACCATACCCCACTTTGATATGCAGTGCGATGACCAGACGGCCTTCCTCCTGCGTCACGGTAACGCCTTTGGGGGGCAGGCTGCCGGTGCGCAGGGCATTGCGCACCACGCTTTCGGCCGGGGCCTGGCCCATCGCCGCAATGCCGTAGCACTGCTTGGCGGCCTGTTCCACTAAGCCGGAGAAATAATCGTTGGTCAGAGAAATATGTCCGTAAGGATTGACCTTGGTGATCATCTGCGATCCTCCTTTGTGGGCTATACCACGTTAATCATTGTAATTATACACCTTTTTTACCCGCTTGAACAGTGGCTTTGCGATAAAATTGTGCCGTTACGCTTTTTTAACAAACGCTTCACAATTTTTGCTTTGCAAGCGTATATACTAAAAGTAAGACAATTCGGTTACTGATTTCCCATCACACAAGAAAAGGAGTGCCATTTTCGCATGAACCTTTTGTTTTTCCTTACTCCCAAACAGGATGTTTTGTACATTTACGAGGATTTCACCCTGCGTCAAACGCTGGAAAAATGGGCGAACCAACGCTTTGCCACCATCCCCGTGCTGAAACGCAACGGCGAGTATGTGGGCACCATCACCGAGGGGGACATTCTGTGGGGCATCAAGAACCTGCACGGCCTGGACCTGGAGGCCAGCGAGGACGTGCCCATCTCCAGTTTCCCCCGCCGCCGCGACTACAAGGCCGTCACCGTCACCACCGACATGCCCAGTCTGCTGCAGGCCGCCATCGACCAGAACTTTGTCCCGGTGGTAGACGACCGCAATGTCTTCATCGGCATGGTCCGCCGTACCGTAATTTTACGCGATGTTTATAATAAGTATGGTGCCAAGCTGGATAAGCCCCGCCAGAATACATATACCCACGCATAATTGTATGGTAAGCCGCCCGCAGGGGCGGCTTTTTTGCTGCTATTTTATAATAGCAAAAGCGCCCTACCCCTTGCGGGATAAGGCGCTTTGCTTAAAAGAGAAGTCGGCATCTACCTATTTTCACAGGCCGTCTCCAGCCAACTATCTTCGGCACGAGTGAGCTTAACTTCTGTGTTCGGAATGGGAACAGGTGGAACCTCACCGTCATCG
>OLVP01000057.1_pt1 | contig 91652 bp, 86 predicted proteins | sample 1673281 | NCBI WGS metagenome assembly OLVP01 (sample SAMEA3178940, study PRJEB25190) | human gut metagenome | biome: human gut; feature: human-associated habitat; material: faeces | place: Austria | collected 2013
GGATGCTTGTAGGATTAATATTCTATTTAATAGGAAGGAACTGATTTATGGAAGATGATGAAATATTAAAATACAGCATGCAAATAGCAATGTTAAAGCAATTATTGAACAAAAAATTAATTGATGAGAAAGAATACGAAAAGATAAAAAAAGAATTGATGAAAGAATATGGAGTTTTGTCTGATTTAGTTATTTGACGTGAAAAATTGACTTCATTAGAATGTGTAGCATTACAACATAGCAAAGGATAAAAAGAAAATGGAAGTAAAAATTATACAAGGAAACAAATCAGTTTTAGGAGCTTTTCATAGAAAAGTTAAGAAACTTAGAGTTGCAGCATATTGTAGAGTCAGCACAGATGATGAAGATCAGATTAAAAGTTATAATTCTATGATTAAATATTATACTGATTTAATTCAGAAGAATGAAGAATAGGAATTTGTTGGAATTTATGCTGATAAGGCTATTACAGGAACAAGTGTAAGACCTAGAGAAGATTTTCAACGACTCATAGAAGATTGTATGGATGGAAAAATTGATATGATCATTACAAAGAGTATTCCAAGGTTTGCAAGAAATACATTGGATACTTTAAGATATGTCCGTTTGTTAAGAGAAAAGAATGTAGCTATTTATTTTGAAGTTGAAAAGATCAATACGCTGGTAGACGGTGAATTTCTAATGACAATCCTAAGTTCTGTTGCACAACAGGAAGTGGAAAATACTTCTGCATACGTTAAAAAAGGACTTAAGATGAAAATGAAAAGAGGTGAATTGGTAGGATTTAGTCGATGCTTTGGATATGATCGTGATAAAGAAACGGGTGAATTGAAAATTGTAGAATCAGAGGCAGAAACTGTAAGGCATATTTTCGATAGATATTTACAAGGAGCTGGAGGAACTGTAATTGCAAGAGAATTGAATGAAGAAGGAATTCTCACGTATAATCATTGTCAATGGACATGTTCGATAATTTTAAATATCATAAAAAATGAAAAATATATGGGAGACATGCTACAGGGAAAGACTTATACGGTTGATCCTATATCAAAGAGAAGATTGCCTAACAATGGAGAAGAAGATAAGTTTTATGTAGAAGGACATCATGAACCGATTGTATCACGAAAGGTTTTTGACAAAGCACAGGAATTGCGAATATCAAGAAATGTAAAACGAGCAAAGACATCAACAGAATCGAATAGAGTTAGAATCAGAAGACAATATGCATTTAGCTGTATGTTGCAGTGTTATTTTTGTGGGTCAAATTTATCAAAAAGAACTTGGCATAGCAGTTCGAAATATTCAAAAGTAATATGGCAATGTGTAAAATCTGCGAAAAAAGGAAAAAGATTTTGTCCTGAATCAAAAGCAATACCAGAGGCGGTAATAGAAAAAGCATTTGTAGAATCATATAAAATATTATGTGAAAATAATCAGGATATTTTGGAAGATTTATTAGATAAGATAGAGGTAATTTTAAAGGATGAGAAAATAGAAAAAGAAGTGAAACAAATAGAAGGGAGGATTAAAAGGACTAAGACAAAGAGAAATAAGTTAGCAGATGGTTACTTGGATGGAATAATACCGCAAGAGCGATTGAGAAATTATTTTCTTCAATCGCTTTCTTTTTAACTTTAGGTATCACAATAAGACAGATCTAAGTCTGTCTAAAATTGGTTTTCAATTTCCAATTATTATGCTACTCTATATAGGAAGCCACAAAATCCCTTTTCTGACCGTTTCCGTGTATAATGTCTGTTTGGTCTGATGAGAATCAGATTCTTTGAAATTATGGCTTCCAATCCGGGTGATGTCGCTTTTTCATAAAAGAATAATCTGCACACATGAACTGCCATGGAAAAGTTTGCTTTGTATGTATATAATCTTTTCTTTTTGCTAATGGCTACGTGTGAGGTAATCATTTCAGAAAAGTTATATATGATTAAATGTGCGTAGATTTCCTGATGAATGCACATCACCTTTTTTGAATGAAAATTCAACATTCCAACCGTATATTTCAAGTCTCTGAAAGATGTTTCTATTCCCCAACGCAGCGCATACAGTCGTTTCAATTCTTTCGGAGGATATTTATTCACATCCAGACTTGTGAGTATCGTTTCATAATTTCCCGGTGTTATTTCAAACCTTACAATTCTGAAATTTATCTCATAAAACCGTGTCTGTTCAGATTTTTTGGAGTGTGAAGGCAGAAAATCAAATGTCGCTGAACTTGCAATATAACGATAATGATTTTTATCCTTAAGCAATTTCTTTACATCATTTGTCTGTTTTCTGGTAAGCTTCAATGACACGTCAAGATCAAATTCATTTCTCCTCGGAAGCTCAAGTCCCATTTTTATGCCATTACGTCCATCTTTTATGCGAATGAGAAAAAACCATCCTTTTTCCTGTATATGAGCCATATCATTTCTGATATAGCGATTCCTATTATATCATCTTAACTTAATGACATTGATTTCAGAGGGCTGCTTCTTTTTTATCAATTTTTTCGTAAGTGTCCGTACACTTACTTACTGTGCTTGCTCATATACTAATCGATCATATACTAATTGTGTAAGAACAACTTTAAGCATAATATTTATATTATTATACCATAGTTTGGGAAAATAAAAAATTATATTTCATCAACGTTTCATAAAAGGTGTGTAGAATGTTATTGAAAGTAGCTATAAAATACTATTGTGTAAAAAATAAAGGAGAAATAATTTATGAAGAAAATAGTATCAAGAGGAGCATGCCTATTATTTGCATTATGTTTGAGCTTAAACGCAGTTGGGTGTCAAAAAAGTAATGAAAACAATAAAATTAAGGAAGGACAATCCATAAGTTCTGAAGAGGCAGGCATGTCAACTAATGCAAATGGCAAAAATGAAACTTTTAAGCCATCAGATTATACATTGGAGGCAAAGAAAGAATATGTTTATGAATATTTAGGACTTAAATTTAAACTTTCAGACAAATTTAGAAATTATATAGCTGATAAAAAGATAGCGATGTTAGATAATCAAAGTCCTATAGATAAAGAACTAAAGTATGCTATTTTGACATTTGAAAAAATGACAGAAGAACAAAAGAATGCAGTTATAGAAAAGATGGGCGATGGATATAAAAATTGGCAAAATAAGCTTGAAAGAATTGGGACTATTGGTATATTCGAAAAAAATACATCAGAAGAAAAAATATCTAAAATTACAAAATGTGATACTCATACTAAAATAGGAGTTTCAAGTGATGGAAAATACGATTGCTATTTAAGCACAAATAGCGGAGCTGAAAGTAATCTTCTGAATGAATTAAAAAGAACTGAGATTCAGATTATAGATAAAAAAGAACGTCCTAAAAATGGTTTTGTGCTATCAGAAAAAACTGATTTAGAAAATACAGAAGCATTTAACAAAGAATCGGTTAAAGATTTACGTAAACTATCAACAAAGGACATAAATGGCAAGGATTTTACAAGTAAAGATTTTGAGAAGTATGATCTTACTATGGTAAATGTATTTGCAACTTGGTGTACAGCTTGTGTAAAGGAAATTCCTGATTTGGTTGAGGTTCAGAATGAAATGAAAAGCAAGGGTGTAAATATCGTTGGAGTTGTTACAGATGCTGTTGATGATAACGGTAAAAACAAGGAAGCAATTGAAAAGTCAAAGTTAATACATGAAAAGACAAAGGCTTCATATCCTTTCTTAATGCCAGATAAGACAAACTTTAATGGTAGATTGAATGGTATACAGGCTATGCCAGAGACTTTCTTTGTTGATAGTAATGGAAATATTGTAGGTGATACTTATTCTGGGGCAAAGAGTGCAAAGGAATGGAAGCAGGTAATTGAAAAAGAATTGAAAAAAATAAAAAATAAATAAAAGTAAAGCGGTGATTGGTATATGGTTAATAAGTTTTTAAAAAGCCGTGCCTTGTCTTTATTAATTATCTTTATTAGTATGGCGATGATTTACTATGGTCATAGTAATGGAGAAACTAAAGTTGTCTTGGATAAGGCGATAAGAATTTGTATGGAGTGTATTGGAATTGGATAGAATTAAAAATATTATAAATGGTAGTACAAAAAAAGATAAATATAAAATAAGAGATCGTTTTAGGCATTTATTTCAATCCATTTGGTTTTTAATTACTAATTCTTACTTTGAAGGGTTTAAGACTGGTAAAATCTACGGTGGGAATTTAAAGAAAATTTGTGTTCCGGGTATGAATTGTTATTCATGCCCGGGAGCAAAAGGTTCTTGTCCAATAGGATCACTACAGGCAGTAATTGGAAATTCAAAATATAAGATTAGTTATTATATAGTTGGGATTTTGTTTTTTATAGGAGCATTGGTGGGAAGATTTGTTTGTGGATGGCTGTGTCCATTTGGATTGATTCAAGATTTGCTACACAAGATTCCCTTTTTTAAAAAAGTTGAAACATTTAAGTTTGATAAACATTTGAGAAAATTGAAATACATAATATTACTTGTATTTGTAATAATATTACCTTTATTTTTGGTTGATATTTTAGGTCAGGGTTCTCCGTATTTTTGTAAACTTATTTGTCCGATTGGTATGCTGGAAGGAGGATTACCACTTGTTTTATTAAATAAAAGTATGAGAAGTGCGATAGGTTTCTTGTATTATTGGAAAGGAATCATTCTAATAGTTACTTTGTTACTTTCTATAATTATATATAGACCTTTTTGTAAATATATATGTCCACTTGGAGCTATTTACTCAATTTTTAACCCTATTTCAATATTTAGATATAGATTGGATAAGGATAAATGTATTAATTGTGGAAAATGTAAAAAAGTTTGCCAAATGAATATAGATCCAGTTGAGAATTGCAATCATCTGGAGTGTATCAGATGTGGACGATGTAAAAATGCTTGTCCAGTGGATGCAATTAGTTATGGAGTAAGAAAATAGAGAGGAGTAGTTAGGAAAGTGATAAAAAATGCTATAGCATATATTACAAGAAAGAGAAATAGAACTTTAATAATTTTTATCATAATAACTATAGTTCTTTCTTGCTTGTATTCTTGTTTAACAATAATGAAATCAAGCAATGAAATAGAAAAGGCTTTATATGAAAGTTCTAATTCTTCAATATCAATAACAAAAAAAGATGGTAAATATTTTAATGTTAATCAATTTAAAGATATTGAAAAATTAAAAGAAATTGAAGAAAAAATAATTCAATATGATGGATTAGCGAAACTAAAAGATGCTAAAGTAGTTAGCGGAGAACAAAGAATAAATAGAGAAGATTTATCTGACGAATTTAAGAATGTTGTTTCACTCGAAGCTACAAATAATACTAAAAGAAATATTTTGTTTAGTAGTGGAGTATTTACAATTAAAGAAGGTAAAAATATAGAAGAAAATGATAAGAATTCAATTATTGTTCATGAAGAATTTGCTAAACAAAACAATCTAAAATTAGGTGATGAAGTTGATCTTGAATTACTAGATATTGAAAAAAGTGGAAAAATAAAAAGTCATAAATTTAAAATTATAGGGAGCTTTTCTGGTAAAAAACAGGAAACATATACAGGATTATCTTCTGATTTTAGTGAAAATATGGTGTTTGTAGATTATTCAACAAGCCAAGAGATATTAAATAAATCAGAAAATAATAAAATCGCAAATAAAATCTTAATGTATTCTGGTAGTGCAGAATCTACAGACTTAGCCTTAAACAAATTGAAAGAGCTTAAAATTGATGAGTCAAAGTATTTTGTTGAAAAAGATTCTAAGGCGTTTGAAGAGTCTTTAGAGTCAGTGAGTGGAATAAAACATATAATAAAAATAATGACTTATTCTATTATGTTAGGTGGGATGGTTGTTCTTTCATTAATCTTGATTCTATGGTTAAGAGAAAGAATTTATGAAATAGGTATATTTTTATCTATTGGAACATCTAAGATACAAATTATAATGCAATTTATATTCGAGTTAATATTCATATCGATACCAAGTATAATATCTTCCTTATTTTTAGGAAATGTATTACTAAAAGTAATTGTAGATGGATTCATTAACTCAGAGGACTCAATGATTTCCGGTGGAAGTTTAATAAATAATAGTAGTTTTATGTTAAATATAACAACACTTGGACAAAGTTATTTAATATTAATAAGTATTATTGTTTTATCAGTTGTATTTGCTTCTTCATTAATATTAATCAAGAAGCCTAAAGAAATATTATCAAAAATAAGTTAGGAAAAAATAATGGATATATTAGAAATAAAGAATGTAGCATATAGTTATGCAAATTCTAAAGAAAAAGTTTTGTCAGGAGTAAATCAAAAATTTGAACTTGGGAAGTTTTATGCGATAGTAGGAAAGTCAGGAACAGGTGGTCATGTTAAAATAAGACTAAGTTAGCAGATTCCTTATAAAATAAGGGCTCACGCCAATTTAGTCTTTTTTCTATTATACCATAAAGGGTAGAAAATTCATAGACCGGGAATGAATTTCTCATAGTAGAAATGAGAAGGCAGGGGCTCTTAAAGATAGAAACCTATTGCTACTGGTCCTGTCAAAATTATATCCATTCTCACAGGCGGTCAAGTTTGTGAAAAACCATTCGGTTGCAATACATTGTAAAAAAATATGTTAAGGACTAGGTTAGTTAAAAGATTCTGTTAGCTGGCTTGGTCCTTTTTTCTTGGGAGGACGGAGCGATGATAAAAGTGATTATGATTGTTGTAACAGCTATTTTCCTTAGTTCCTGGTATGCGTGCCTAGTGGCAGGCAAAAGAGCAGATGAAGAAATAAGTGCTTTGTTTGAAAAAGAAAAGAAGCAGGGAAGTGAGGAATAAACGAATGAATGGAGGTATCTATAGCACTGGAAATGAAATCGTAGATGAAAATGCAAAACTGAATATATCTGGAAATATCATTCCGCAGGTGTGGTATCGGACGATCATCAGAGAAAGTGGAAAGCCAAATCTGACAGCTATTATTATACTGGCAGATATTGTGTACTGGTATAAGCCTACAGAAATCAGAGATGAAGGAACCGGACAGGTCATTGGGGTAAGAAAGAAATTTAAGTCAGACCTTCTTCAGAGAAGTTACCAGCAGATCAGCGAACAGTTTGGGATTTCCAAAAAAGAAGCGACAAATGCAGTGGTATTTTTAGAGAAGCTGGGTGTGGTAAAACGGGTATTTAGAACCATTTCCATGAATGGGATTGTTGTAAATAATGTTCTGTATCTGGAATTGATCGTAGACCGGTTAAAAGAATTGACTTATCCAGAAGAAACAGGAGCAGATCCGGTTTCCTTTGAAAAAAGAAGAGAGAAATCCAAAGCAGAGAAAATCAGTTCCCATACAGCCATAGAGGAAGAGATACATTTTGTAGAAGAGAGGGCTGTCCCTTTCCAAAGGGAGAGGGTGTCACCATTCAAAGAGGGAGCATACCCCGACAGGGAAACAGAGCCCTGGATACCCAAAGAGGTACCTCAGACTGATAGCGGGCAGACAAATACAGAGATTACTACAAAGACTACAGCAGAAAGTACCCAAAAGAATACAACAGAAATAGGGAATGGGTATAGAGATAATCCTATCTTATCCTATCAGGCAGCAGAAGAACAGTTCAAAGATCAGATTGATTATGATGCGATATGGATAGACAGACCTTTTGACAGAAAACTGCTCAATGAGATTGTAGGGCTTGCAGTAGATGTTTTGACGTCCAATGCAAAGACCATAAGGGTAAATCAGGAAGAACGACCTCTTGGCATTGTACAGGGAATGTATAAAAAGCTGGATAAGTTTACCGTAGAGTATGTGATAGACTCAATTAAGCAGTGTACAAGGAAAGCCAATAATATCCGGGCAGTGCTGCTTACCGCTTTATACAATGCCACATTGACAGCAAACAGCTATATATCCAATCTGTTTGCTTATCAGGAAGCTATCCCTCAGACGTAAGGAGCGTGATAGAAAGTAACAAAATTAAGAAAATTCAGGACAGCTCATGGATATACACAGATAGAACTTGCGGCTGTCTTGGGTATCAGTCTTCGGACGTATCAGAGGATTGAATACGGACAGCAAAAGCCCAATGTCTATGTAGTTGTCCGACTTCAGCGGTTATTTCAAAAAGATATTAGTGAGATTATGGAGGAATATACAGAATGAGGGAAGAAAGGTTTCGTATTCAGTGCCCCAAACATTTTCTGGTTGGAGATTCAGGGCGTTTTGAAAAATCTCCACAGGGTAAGGATTCGGATTTTGTAGTAGATTATGCTCCACCGGAAATGTTTGAAGCCGGGATTGTCTTACAGGAGATGGGGACGGAGGGAGATACCTATTGCACAATGTATGTCTATTTTGCACCAGAGGAACACCTTCCGGTTTATATGGACAGCATGAAATACGACCTACAAAAAGTATCCATTCGGAAAATTTTTGTTGATACCGAGGAATACCTCATAAAAGTAAATGAGAAGACAAAAAAGTTTTATGCGGGTGAGGACGGTTGTTGGGGTTCCTATACGGAACTTTACCGGAAAGAGAATGGGGAACGTCTGACTGATGCAGTGATTGTTTTTCTGTGTATGCCAGATGAAATGAAGTTTCAGGAAATGGAAGCTGTGATGGGGGAACTGTTTGAAAAACTTCCTGTGATAGACAAAGAAAAGAAAGAAACAGGTCAAGAACCAAAGAGAACAAGATAAAATACAAACTATAACTTTCAGGAGGATAAGAACGTGGAAACTAAAATGATTATTGGAATTGATCATGGAAACCGTAACATGAAAACTGCAAATACTGTATTTTCAGCAGCAATCCAGCCTTTACAGGCAAGGCCGGACAGCCTGGAGCACATTTTGGAATACCAGAACCAGTTTTATTATGTGGGAGGGAAAGTGCCGGAAAAGGAGTGTGTGGATAAGACAGAGAATGAAAATTATTATCTTCTTACCCTTGCAGCACTGGCGCAGGAAATGCGTTTCCGGGGATTGACAGACGCTTCCGTAAAAATGGGAGCTGCCCTGCCGCCCAGAAGATTTCAGCAGCAGAAAGAAAGTTTCAAGAAATATCTGTTAAAGACAAAGGAACTGCATTTCCGTTATGAAGGGGTACATTATCATGTGTCGTTGGAAAATGTGTTTGTTTTTATGCAGGGGCATGTGGTGATCCATACGCTTTTAGAAGCGGTTCCCGGTTACTGCCTTTTAGTAGATATTGGTGGAGGAACTACCGACCTGGTAGAGTTTGTTGACGGAATGCCGGACGGGAAGTATTCGATTTCAGATAAGGCAGCTTTGTACTGTATCGGAAAAGTCAATGAGGAAGCCATTGCCAAAACAGGGGCAGGGGTACCGGCATATATTACAGAAGCATTTATGAGGACAGGAAGCTATGACTGCCCGAAGCAGTATCAGGACGTCATAAAAAACTGTTTGAAGTCCTACGCAGAGGAAATTTATGGTATCATACAGGCAAACCATTATAATCTGGATCTGACCAGAATGGTGTTTATGGGCGGCGGTTCTTCCATTGTGGAGCATTTTGGAGCCAATGAGGGAAAAGATGTACAGTTTGTAACAGATATACATGCCAATGCAAGGGGCTGTGAAGAAGCAGTGAAAAGTATTATCCGGGCAAAACAGAGGAAAATGCGGACAGCATGATAGGAAGTGAAAACTTATGGATACGGAAAAAGTATATACAACTTCACTGCGGCTGTATAAAAGCAGACCGGTACATCATCAGGCTTATCGGTATCTGAAGGAGTATAACAAAGATATTTTCAAGACAAAAGACGACTTTATAGCAGAAGCAATCGTTTATTTTGCCAAGTATCTACAGCAGGAAGAAGAAGTACAGCAGATGAAACTATTAAATACCCTTCTGGAGAACCAGAAAGAACAATTTTGTAAAATCGTAAAAGAAGCGGTTTCAATGGCACAGGAAGAAGCCTTTGAGAAGCTAGGTGTGCTGGAAAAGGCAGTTCAGGGAGAACTTTCTGACGGTGGAGCGATAGCAGAGGACAGGGAAAAGGAAGAAGCCTGTATGGAAAAAGATTTACGGTTTGCGGAATTTTATGGGGCATTTGAAGAATAAGGAGGAAAAAGATATGGCAGTAGGAAGAAGTGTATGGGAAGTTGTAAAAGGGATTTTCATTGCAGTGGGGAAACTGCTGTATCTGACAGGGAAACTGGTGATATGTTTGTTTCTGCTGGTTCTGCAGCTTGTTTTAGCAGTGTTCCATGCAGGGAGCAGGGAATAGAAAGGGGATTGACAGGTGCATTGGATACGGGACAGACCGTATACAAATGATAGAAAAAAGAAGATAGAAAATGGAAAGCAGGCTTGTGTGGCCTGCTTTTTTTGACGAAAAAATGAAAAGGAGCAAAGCTATGATGAAAGGAAAAAAGAAAAGGCTGCTGGCTGGGACGCTGGCACTTCTTCTTAGTTGTTCTACGTTACTCAATACAGGGATCACCGCACTGGCTTCTGAACAGTCTGAGGAACATGCACAGATACAGGAAGTAAAACAGGAGGAGGCTGCTTCGGAAACATTACCGGAGTTGGAAGAGGTAAAGGAGCAACTGACAGAAGAAGAACTGGTGTATGCAGAGGACCTTACCATAAAAGCAGGAGAGCCCTTTGACCTGGAAACAGATTACAGGGGTTTTCAGAAAAATGATGAAAAAGTAAAGGTAACGTTTCTGAAAGCAGAAGGGGACTCCGGCAATTCTTTTGATTTCAATACCCCAGGTTCTTACCAGGCATTTTATTGTGTTGATCCGTTAAGCGGAAGCCCTTCCTATCAGATTATGAGAAGAATTGTGGTAGAAGCAAGGGAAAACAGCACACAGGAACCCCAGGGAGAAGTAAGCCAGCATACCGAAGATGACTCCGGTGAGGACGGTGAGGCGGACCCTGACCCGGAGATACCGGAGGTACTGACGGAAGAACCGGAAATGCCAGATGCAGGGGCAGAGTTGATTGATCTGACACCAAAAGAGGATAAGGGAATGTTCTTATCGGTTGTTCCGGCAGCAATGGAGCAGCAAAAAGGAAGCAATGTACATCTGGTACAGGGAGAAAAAATCCCATACCCTTCTAACGTGGGGAACTATTCTACTTCCTATTTCACTGTAAATGGCCATGTAGCATATTGTCTGGAGTCTATGAAGGCTTCCCCGCCGACCTCGGATTATGTAGCAAATGAATTTGAAAGCAACCCGGAATTGCAGAAAGTCCTTTATTATGGATATGGCGGTCCTGGGGACATTACCGGGGAGTATATGCCCTCTTTTGACTGGAAGACAAAGTATATTTTTACGCATTTAGCTGCCGCTTATTCTTATTGTGGCATGGACGGTTTTTATGGCTGTACCTTTGAAGATATTAAGGCAAGCGGTGTGTGGGGATATATCCAGCATATTTACAGCCTGGAAGCACCTCCGACAGCAGCAATCACGTTGTCCCCAAAGGAAGCAAAGGCTTATGAAAGTGGAAAGGAACAGCGTACCGGGGAGTTTACTTTAAAAGGTGACCATAGAAACTATATTACTTTAAAAATGCCAGAGAATGTGACTTATCACAGTGGAAGTACAAAACAGACAGGAACCGTAAAGATCAATGGGAATACCACATTCTATTTCAGCGCTCCCAAAACTGTAACGGGTACATGGAACAGCGGTAAGCTGAAAGGACAAATGGGAACCCAGTGGAAGACCTTAGTATTGTCTACGGGTTCTGGTTCCCAGGACATTGGGTATGGGGCATTTTTTGAAGAAGAAAGTGCTTCTGTGGAATTTACGGTGAAGTGGCTGGACCTGGCAAGGGTAAAGGTAACAAAAAAAGATAAGAACAGTAAAGTAAATCTGTCCGGCGCTGTTTTTGGTATTTATTCAGACAGTGCATGTAAAAATCTTCTTGTGCAGATGCCGGCCACAGACAGCAACGGTACTTCTGAGGTGGAGCTTCCGAAAACCCAGGATACGGTATATTTAAAAGAAATTTCTGTTCCAGAAGGATATAAGCTGAATACAGAGTCTTTTAATGTGAAGCTGGAAACAGGAAAAACAACTTCTGTTGCAGTGACGAATGAGGAACAGAAAGGAAAAATCACAATCCGTAAAAAAGGTGAGGTTCTGACTGGAGTAACCGGAGAAGAGGGGAACCTGACTTTTGTATATGGAAATGCGGACTTTGCAGGGGCAGAATATAACATTTATGCGGCAGAGGATATTTACAGCCAGGATAAAGTGACGAAGGTGCATAAAGCAGGGGATCTGGTAGAAAGTCTGACAACCGGGGAAGATGGAAGTGCTGTTTCCAAAGAATTGTATCTTGGAAAATATAAGGTTGTAGAACAGAAAGCACCGGAAAATCTGGTGATTGGAAAAACAGAACAGGAACGTACCCAGTTTGTAACCTTGTCCTATGCAGGACAGAATGTAGAGTTATCCCAGGGGGAAACCACTTTTACCAATGCAAGACCGGAGATTTCCGTAAATGTAGTGAAAAAATCGAAACATGATGACGTTACCCTGGAGGGTGCGACGTTTGGATTGTATGCAGAAGAAGACCTGACAGCGGCAGACGGAAAGGTTCTTGTAGAAAAGGGAAGCCTGGTGGAACGTGCTGTTTCCGACAGGGAAGGAATGGCTGTGTTCCATGCGGATATTCCTTTGAATTTCCATTACAGCGTAAAAGAAATCCAGGCACCGGATAAGTATTATATGACAGATGAGGTGTATCGTTTCTTCTATGAATATAAAGACGACAGCACCTACACATATACTTTTTCTCATGATTTTAAAAATGAGGAAGTACGGGGAGAAGTTCATGTAAGTAAGATTGATCAGGATTCCCAGGGATTTATTTCCCAGGGTGACGCAACCTTAGTAGGGGCAAAATACGGATTATATGCTGCAGAAGATATTGAACACCCCAATAAGAAAGATGGGATTGTCCATAAAAAAGGGGAACTTGTAGCGCAGGGTACGATTTCCAGTGAAGGAACTGTAGATTTCAAAAACCTGTATCTTGGAAATTATTTCGTGAAAGAAATAGAGCCGGCAGAAGGGTATCTGTTAGATGAAACAGAGTATCCCGTAGAGGTTTCGTATGAAGGACAGGAGGTACAGATTGTACACCGGGAAGTAACTGTAAAGGAAACTGTAAAGAAACAGGCCTTTCAGCTTATCAAGATCTCAGAAGACGGGGAGCAGACAGAAACAGAACTGGTAGAAGGAGCTGGATTTAAGGTATTCCTCATCAGTGAGCTGTCTGGTGTAAAAGATGGAAGTTTGAAGCCGGGAAATGGTTCTTATTATACCCCGGAAGATTTTATCACCTATGATTACAGCAAAGACGAAACCGCTTCTTATTGGGAGAATGGTAAAAAGATTACGGTACCAGAGCTGTTTACAGATAAGAAAGGATATTTAAAGAGTCCAGAACTTCCTTATGGAACCTATGTGGTGTTTGAGTCTACAGTTCCGGAAAATTTAAAAGGGATTCGTCCATTTATCGTACAGATTTCAGAAGACAGCCGGGAACCCCAGGTATGGCGTGTGTTTGATGACCGTCCTTTGCAGTATTACTTCAAGATTGTGAAAAAAGATGCCCAGACGCAGAAGCCGGTGCTGGATAACAGTGCAGCTTATAAGATTTATGATGTGGAAGCAGAAAAATATGTGGAAATGATCGTAAGATATCCGAAAAAAGAAGTGGTATCTGTGTTCAGGACCAACGAAGAGGGATACCTGATTACACCGGAGCAGTTAAAATGTGGCACTTACCGGATTGAAGAAGTGGAAGCGCCGGAAAATTATGTACAGGTAGGATTTGAAAATGCCCTCTTAAAAGACGGAAAGGAAGTTCCACTGAATGAAGTTGCAGACGGAGGCACATACCAGGAGGCAAAGAAAGCGCCGATCACTATTACCGTAAATTCTGATACTGTACACCAGGTAGAAGAGGAAACCGGTAAATTTATTGTTGTCATTGAACAGTATAATGATGAAGCAGTAGGAAGCCTTACAATCCATAAAAAGGGAGAAAAACTTTCTGGTGCTTCTAAAGTAGAAGAAAAGATCCTGACGAAGATGAAAAACGGTGTAGTAGGTTTCGTAAATCAGGTAAGCAGTTTCTTCACCGGGGAAGAAGTCATGGAAAAAGAGAAAGGTTATAAATTTGACTATGAAGAAGGGAATATGGAAGGTGCAGAATTTGCCATTCATGCAAAGAAAACCATTTATACCCCGGACGGACAGAAAGACGAAGCAGGAAACCGCATTGTAAAATATGAAAAAGATGCCCTGGTAGCCCGTATGGTAACAGATAAAGAAGGAAAGGCAGTCCTGAATAATCTTCCTATCGGAAAATACTATGTAGTGGAAGAAAAGGCAGGTCAGAACTGTGTGCTTGACCCGGAAGCAAAAGAATTTGAAATTGCATATAAGGGACAGGAAGTAGCAGTGGATTATGTAACAATGGAACTTACCAATCAGCGACAGAAAGTTTCCCTGAGTCTTCTGAAGAAAGACGCAGAAACCGGAAAACCGCTGGAAGGAGTGGTATTCGGGCTGTATGCGCAGGAGGATATCAAAAATGCTGCCGGGGAAGTAGTTGTAGAAAAAGATGCCTTGATTGAACTGGGAACAACAGATGAAGAGGGCAAGCTGGTATTTCAGGCAGATCTTCCTCATGGAAAATACTATATTCAGGAAGTAGAGCATAAGCCGGGATACCTGCCAAATGATGAGGTGTGTTCCTTTGATGCGTCTTATACAGACCAGACCCTTGAACTGCTCGCTTTTTCAGAAGAAATTTCTAATCAGCCTACTATTACGGAGTTTACGAAAGTAGATTTAACCGGTGGACAGGAAATTGAAGGGGCCAAAATGCAGATCCTGGATCAGGAAGGAAAAGTGGTAGAAGAGTGGGTGTCAAAAAAAGAAGCTCATGTAGTCTATGCACTGGAACCAGGAGAATATGTACTGCATGAAGAGCAGGCGCCTACGGAACAGGGATATGTCCGGGCAGAAGATGTGAAATTTGTTGTGGAAGAAACAGGGGACGTACAAAAAGTGAAAATGGAGGACGACCATACCAAGGTTTCTATCTCTAAAACAGATATTACAGATGGTAAGGAGATTGAAGGGGCGAAGCTGCAGATCCTGGATCAGGACGGGGAAGTGGTAGAGTCCTGGACCACAGGAGAAGAACACCTGATTGAGTATCTTCCGGTAGGCACTTATACCCTGCACGAAGAGGCGGCAGTTGACGGATATATTGTGGCCAATGACGTGGAGTTTACAGTAGAAGAAACGGGAGAAATTCAGAAAGTGAAGATGGAAGATGAGCGTGCTATGGGACAACTGGTTATCGTAAAAACGGATACAGACAGTAAAGCAGCTTTAGAGGGAGTAGAATTTGTTCTGCTGGAAAAGGAAACCGGAAAAGAAGTAGGACGTTTGAAGACTGGAAAAGATGGAAAAGCAGTTTCAGAACTACTTCCAATTGGAACTTATGAAAATGGTGTTTTCAAAGAACCGATCACCTATGTGCTGAAAGAAACTGCCACCTTAAAGGGATATGAGAAGACGGAAGAAGAGTGGGAAATCGTATTTACCTATCAGAATGATAAAACACCAGTCATTGAAGTGGTAAAAGAGATCCAGAATAAAAAAATACCAGAAACACCAGGTACCGTAAAACCAGGACCAAAAACGGGTGATGATACAAACTGGTTCCTGCCTTTGCTGGCTCTTGGTGTAAGTGCAGGTATGGTAGCAGGCCTACTTTATTACAGAAAAAGACATAAAAAGGCATAGAAAATAAAAATCAGTTTTTAAACTTGGGAAAGGGCGGCTGCGGCTGTCCTTTCTTTGGCAATATGAGGTGAGAAGCATGGAAGAGAAAAAAAGAATACGGTTTATTGACAGCCATTATCATACCCTGTTCAGCATAGCAGACGGGGACTCCATAGAGATTGTATATCCAGATGGAAAAAGGGAAGAACGGGTTTGTACCTATATTGATGAATACCACACACAGGTAGGGGCAAGGGTGTTCCATATTTGTGAATTTGCAGAAATCATGGAAGCAAATGGAAAATCATATTGCCCGGCAGAATGCAAGGAAAAGGAAGAAAGAAAAGAGGCAGTCAAAGGGGAGAAGAAAACCGGAACTACCCGTATGGAAAGGAGCAGGCGTTGAGGATAGGGATTATAGATGCAGATCTTTTATACCGGAAAAGACACCGGTTTCCTAACTTGGCATGTATGAAACTTTCCGCTTATTGGAAGGAGCAGGGATTTGAAACAGAGCTTCTTTTGGATTATAGCCAGGCAGGGGAATATGACTGGCTCTATGTATCAAAAGTGTTTACGGATACCTTTGTGCCGGAACATATTTTGACGAGGGAAACAACCGTTTATGGAGGGACTGGATTTTTTTACGATAAAGCACCGGTACTTCCAGAAGCGATTGAACACCATACACCGGACTATCATTTGTATGACCAGATGGTAAAAGAACATAGCGAAGGAGAGAAAAAGAAGAAAGAGTTCCAATTTTATACGGAGTATTCCATTGGTTTCCTCACCAGGGGGTGTTTTCGGAAGTGCAGTTTCTGTGTAAACAAAAACAGCACCGGTGCAGCACCAGCAAGCCCATTGGAAGAATTTTATGACCCGTCCAGAAAGAAGTTATGCTTTTTGGACGATAACTTTTTTGCCTGTGCAGGGTGGGAAAAAATCTTTTCCAGTGTCCTGGAAACAGGCAGGCGGTTTCAATTCCGGCAGGGGCTGGATCTGAGGATTATGCAGAAAAGGCAGATGGAACTTCTGGCATCTGGAAAATTGGATAACGGTATGATTTTTGCCTTTGACCATATCAAAGATCAGGAACTTATTGTAAGAAAATTGGAACTTTTGCGGGAAGTGATCCCAGTTCCTTATCAGAAAATTAAGCTGTATGTACTGTGCGGCTATGACTGGGAAGGGACCTGGAAAGCAGATTTTTGGGCAAAGGATATTCGGGACGTTTTCATACGGATTGAGATTTTGATGCGGTATAAGTGTCTGACTTATTTGATGCGCTATGCCGCATGGGAACGGGCACCGGAAATTTATAAGGGAATGTATATCAACCTAAGTCGTTGGTGCAATCAGCCCGCCCAGTATTCAAAAAAGAGCCTGCGGGAATTTTGTACCGGACAGGGAGAGTATAGTTCCTGTTTCCGCTACCTGACTGCTTTTGAAGCTCTGCACCCGGAAATGGCACATTATCTGGATATGAAATATGAAGAGGTGCAGTATGGGAAAATTTACGGCTGAAGAAATTCAGATTGCAAAGGCAGTGGATTTAGTGGATTTGGCGGAGCAGATAGGGATTCCATTGAAAAGGAAAGGCAGGTTCTATCAGGCAGTGGGTATGGACTCTGTGATGATCTTCAACCGGTCTTCTTGGTGCCGGTTTAGCCAGGGGGTAGGTGGCAGCACCATTGACTTTCTGGAATATTTCAGAAACATGGATTTTGTGGAGGCAGTCAAATATCTGCTGGAGTTTGCCGGATATATCCGTACTGAAACCATGCAAAAATTTCAACCGGAAAGACAGACTGAAAAAATAGAAGAAACAAAACAGAGAAAAGACATACCGAAAGACCCTTTTGTACTTCCTTCAAAATCAGAAACCAGCCGCCGGTTATATGGCTATCTGATAAAACAGCGGAAGCTGTCAAAGCAGATGATTGATTTTTGGGTAAAAAAGGGGATTTTGTATGAGAGCGGAACGTACCATAACCTGGTTTTTGTGGGAAAAGATACGGAAGGTATCCCACGTTTTGCCAGCCAGAGGGGAACCCTGGATAAATATGGAAAACCCTTTAAAGGAGATGTTACGGGGAATGACAAAACTTATGGGGTTAATCTGGTAGACCAAAACAGTGATACGCTCTATGTATATGAGGCGGCCATTGATGCCATGTCCGATATGGAACTGCGGGAAGATTATCAGAACAATATCCTGGTACTTGGAATGCTTTCCGATGGTCCTTTGGAAAAGTTCTTAAAAGATTATCCTCATATCAGGAAGATACAGTTCTGTTTGGATAATGACCTGCCGGGAAGACAAGCGGCAAAAAAATTGGCAAGAAAATATACCCTTATGGAGTATGAGGTTTTTGTACGTCTTCCACCTATGGGAAAAGACTATAATGCTTTTTTGCAGTATAAAAAGGAAAACCAAGAGCTTTCCAGCCTGGTAGAAAAGGAAAGGCCGCTTTTTACTGAAACAAAAGGGACAAACATACAAAAGATAGAAAAAATGGTAGGACACAGGAACATAGTACCATACCAGATAGCACAGGCAAGATAGGAGGGTATTCTTTTGGAAAATAGCTATGATGAGGAATGTTTCAAAAAATGGGAGATCGACGAATGCGAAGCGGAGATGGAAAAAGTAGTGCAGTGGATAGGAAAGAGGAAACTGCATGGACGTGTACGGGTTGCGTTTATCGAAGAGAGCTATGAGCGGCAGGGATACCGCATGGGGATACCCAAGCAGGCGTATGTGTCCAGGGTGCTGGCAAACATCAGGAAAGAAGAGCGGTGAGAAAGAAATAACCAATCCGAAAGTGGGGGTGTTAGGAAAGGAGGTGGTGCAGACCAACAGAATTTTTGACAGAAGGATAAACTCTGGATACGGGAAGGGGTGATTCTATGATTGTAAGGTAATGCCAGAAGGATATTTCGTTTGTAGCTGTGGATTTCTCATGAAGACTATAAAAAATTTAGGAGACAGGAGGAAATAAGTGAGTAATCCTAGGTAAAATGTGTAGCTACACCTCATGAAATATGAGGAATGAAATATAGTTTGGTGAATTTTTGTGAGTTTGATAAATATGCAGCAAAGAGTTATTGTGCGATTCATGGTACAAGTGAAACATTGAATCTGGGAGATATTACAAAAGTGGACGAAAGGGAGATTGAACCGTTTAACATGATCTGTGGCGGAAGCCCCTGTCAGGATTTTTCCCTGGCAGGCAAGCAGGCAGGCGCGGTTTGGAAATGCCGAAGCTGCGGGTATGAGTATAACCCTTTGCAGGTACATTATTCCAAAAGGGACGCCTGCGGCATGTGTGGTTCCCATGATATTGATAAAACACGTTCTTCCCTTCTGGTGGAGTGGCTCCGTATGATACGGGGTGTCAAACCAGTATGGGGAATTTACGAAAATGTAAAAAATATTGTAGGAAAAAAATTCCGGGATACCACATTCCGGTTGTTTGAAGAAGAACTGCATGAATACGGATACCACACTTATTGGAGTGTTCTTAATGCAAAGCATTATGGAATACCCCAGAACAGGGAACGGGTATATCTGATTTTGATACAGAAGGAAATGGATAATGGAAAATTCCAGTTTCCGGAACCGCTGGGGTCCTTCCAGTGCCTTATGGATATTCTGGAGGATACCGTAGAGGAAAAATACTACTTATCCCAGGAAAAAGTATGCCGCTTGATTGAAGATATGGAAGAGAGAAAAGCCCTTTTGTTTGAGCCGGATGAAAAAAGCCTGAAGGCTTTTCGGGAAAACCGGGTAAAGAGGGCCGGAAATATCAAAGGGGTGTTTGAACAGACTGGTCGTGTTTATCTGCCAGACGGGTGCTGCCCTACGGTAACTGCCTGTGGTGGTGGCGGACAGCAGCCCAAAATTCTTCAGGTGGGAGATATTCATACCGGTTATGGTTCAAGTGGGGTTATTTATTCCCCTTTAGGAAACAGCGGTACGGTTTTGGCAGGGCATGACCAGCCAAAGATTGTAGAAAAGCACCCTGGAGCAATCCGGGGCAGGTATGACCCGGAAGGCGGGATTGTGCAGACCCTGGAACTGGGAGAAAAAGAGGTCTGCCATACCCTTACTTCTGTACAAAAAGATAATATCATTCTGGTACGTCAAAAGACACAGAAAGGTTATGAGGAATGTTTGGAAAATGGTGTTGTAAATCTTAGTTATCCGTCTGTGGAAAAACGGGGAAGGGTACAGGAGCATGGGGAACTCTGCCCTACGCTTACGACATCAAATGGGATACACCGTTTAGAGTCTTTGATCCGTATCCGGAGGCTGACACCTTTAGAGTGTTTCCGGCTTATGGGATTTTCCGATACGGATTTTTGGAAAGCAAAAGAAGCAGGCATAAGCAATAGCCAGCTTTACAAACAGGCAGGAAATTCCATTGTTGTTGATGTACTGTATTATATTTTTCTGGAACTATACAAAGCCATGCCATATCTGTTTGAAGATATTCGGCTTTCTTCCTTTTTCAGTGGGATTGGAGCTTTTGAAAAGGCATTGGAGCGTTTGGAAGAACAGGTAAACCAATAATTTCATAAGAGAAACCCAAAGCGGCAAATGGTCCATAGAGAGTCTTCCCATACTTGTTGGAAAGAGAAAAATTGCGGAAGAAGAAGCAGCCTGCATGGGAGTCTGTGCAAAAGCGTTGATAGCAGAATGGAAGAACTGCTGTCACATCAGACACAGGAGGCTGGCAGATTTGCTAACAGAACTGGGGTTTTGTTAGCAGAAATAGAAGTAGGAAGCGGAAAAACCGATAGCAGATGTTTGGAACTGCTATCGGTTTTTCCCTATATGGAACGCAGGTCTGCTATCAGTATCTGCGTTTTGCTATCTATTTGCTCCGGGGTATTAGGGGGTGTCCCCCTAACAAGATGGGATTTTGTACGGTAAAATCCGTATCTTGCAGAGGACTGGCATAGCCAGTCCGGACGCCGGGAAGTTATACGGTGACCGATAGCAGGTCTTAGGAGTTGACAGCAGATAGCGTTGGAGTAGAAATCGGTAGATGAAATATGTGATAAAGATAAGGAAAGGGGGAGCATGAAAAAAGAAACAATGAAATGCAGAAAAGAAATCCGGCTGTACTCATGGGAGTTGGAAGAGTTACAAAAACAGGCAGAAAAGATGGGGCTTTCCGATTCCCAGTACCTTCGTATGCTGATTACCAACCGTCCCAGGGATTACCCGGAAATCCGTCAGGAACTGGAACGCATGAACCAGGAAATCAACCGGATCGGTGTAAACATCAACCAGATTACCCATAACAATAACAGTGCCCTTTATTCCAGGGAAGATAAACACCGTCTGTATGTGTTTTTGAAGCAGATAAAAACACTGGTAAGCCAGGTGCAGGAAAGGCTGTAGGTTATGGCAATTACAAAGTGCCTGCACATGAAACAGGCAAAAACGGGTTATCCGGCAAAACATTTGGCAAACGGTCTTCGCTATATTATGAACCCGGAGAAAACAGAACATGGCCGCTATGTCTGTGGACATAACTGTATTCCTGAACAGGCATTATCCCAGATGGTAGATACCAAACGTCATTTTGGAAAGCTGGATAAAAGGCAGGGCTACCATTTCATTCTTTCGTTTGAGGAAGATGAGGTTTCGGAAGAAGAAGCCTTCCAAGTGGTAGGAGAGTTTGTGACAGAATTTCTTGGGAAGGATTTTGAAGCGGTTTATGCAGTCCATAATGATACGGACCATATTCATGGGCACATTATTTTTAATTCAGTACGCTGTACTACGGGATATAAATACGATTATAAAAACGGGGATTGGGAAAACATCATTCAGCCTCTGACCAACCGGATATGCAGGGAGCATGGTTTATCTGTGCTGGATCTGGAAGAAGCAAAGGAAAAACGCAAACAAAAAGGACAGGAAGAAAAATCTCTTTCTGAACGGGACAGGCGGATCAGAAGAGATGTGGACCAGGCATTACAGGACGCAGGTTCTTATGAGGAATTTCTTGAAAATCTTTCCAGCATGGGATATGAGTTGCGGGGGAGAAAGCGCCTTTCTGTTCGGGAACCCGGAGCAGGAATGGCAAGGCGGCTTGACCAGCTAGGGGAAGAATATACAGAGGAAAGGCTTCGGCAGCGTTTGGGACGCCTTCCAATCCCGGAAATGACCGGAGAGGAGATACCGGTAGAATGGACGTATGTGTTTATCCCATACCGGGAGCGGCATTTGACCAGATACCAGAAGGAATGTTTTCTTCGCAGGTACCGGCAGGGGAAACCAATGGCAGACTCTAAAACCTGGAAATACAGGGCAGCAATCCATGAATTGAAAAAATTGCAGGAGGAATTTGATTTTCTGGCAGCTTATCGCATACAGGATAAGGCGCAGTTGAAAGCCATTTCTGATGCAACAAAGGAACAGCTTTGGGAAAACAGCAGGGCAAGAAAGCAGCTACGAAAAGAAATGGTTCCTTATGAGGAAATGCTTCTGCTTCTCAATAAGCTGCAGGAAAAACAGATGGAAGCAAAACTTTATCAGGAAGGGTATCAGGAATTTTTTCAAGACCACCAGACATACCAAAACCTTCTTGGGCAGTTAAAAGAAATGGGATATTCCTTGTCTGAGGCAGAACAGACAGACGCTTATTTCTTTGAGAAAGAGGAGCGTTTGCGGATTGAACGGAAAAAAATCTTAAAAGAAAAAAGGATTGCAGAGCGTCTGCATGAAAAAGCAGAAGAAAAAGAAAAGTTGGAAGCACAGCAGAAGGAAAAGAATAGGAAACCGTCTGCGAGGGGCAGAGGAAAAGGAGGGTAAATGACAGTAGAAGGACAACGGTATCTGGAAGAATGCCGGAAAGTTTTAAAAGAAGAACAGATGGACGCAGTTTCTATGGGGCTGGATTTTGGTCTTCCTGTTTCGGATATCCAGAAGGTAGTTAAAAGTAACCAGGAAGCCCCGGTGATGAAAGCAATCATCATAGGGCTTATGGAAGGGATTGGGGAAATCGACTTTTTATGTGAAGGAAATTATAACCAGTTCCAGGTACGGGAAATCGTAGAGGGCTTAAAAAACGGGCTGGATCTGGAAGAGGTGAAAACCTATGCCGGAAATGAACTGCCGGCCAGCCGTATGCGGACCATGCGGATACAACTGGAAGAGTCAAAGGCAAAAAAAGAAGTTCCGAAAGATGAAGAAATGCGTTCTTATATGAAAAATCTTATGGGGATCATGGAACAATCCATTCAGCAGTTTCGGGAAAGCAATGACCGTTTTACAGCCTTGTCCTCTCTGGTAAAGGAGCATGTTGTTGAAGAGAAAAACCAGGAGATTAAAGACCTGTATGAGAACCTGCAATATAAAGATAAAAACATACAGGAATTAAAAGAAAAGCTGGCAAAGAAAGAGCAGGAAATTCAGGATCTGAAAAAAGAAGCAGAAAAATACAGGGAAAAAACAGAAGCTGCTTCCAGGGAAACAAAAGTGGTATTGGAAGAAAAAAGCATACAAACAGCGGAAGGGCTACAAAAAAGTAAGCACCGGCTGCTTGGGATTGCCATGCTTGGGAAAAAAGTACCCAAAAGTGTTGTGGAGAAAATTCTGGAATATAACCTGTCCGCAGAACAGTTGGAAGAAATCCGCCAGTGCGTAGAAAGTGGGCTGGCAGATGCAGAAATTCTTCAGGTGATGGAGAACAGCCCTTCACCAGAGAGAATGAAAAAAATGCGGGAAATTATCCTTTTGATGCGGAAACGGAAGGCGGGTGTGTAAATGGCAGAACTTGAACATGTGGTAAAAACATTTTCCCTTTTGGAAACTGCCGAAAAGGAACAGCCCTTTCTTACCAGGGAGCAGAAACAGGATTTGTACCGTATTGCTTTTCATAAGGAGTCTATGGAAGAGGTAGAAAAAATTATTTTGCAGTTACAGGCGCCTCATGCAGGAAAGGAAGAAAAAGAGCGTATTCTTTCTCATTACCTTGAACCGTTTTTTCAGGTTCCGGAAAATATTTTGCAGATTGAGAATTATATTTTTCAGCTTCAGTATATGACCTATGAAAAGGAAAAAGCAAACCACATGCTGGAGGCTCTCTTAAAACAGGAAAATATCCAGTATGACCTGGAAGCCATGCTTACAGAAGGAAAAATAAAGGCGGCTGTTCCAGTAAAAAAGGACAGGGCAATGGGATAGGAGGGAGAGCATGAGTGAAATACAAGATGCGGCGCAGATTATTAAAGTTTCCTTTGAAGGCGCAGAAATCATTCTGAAAATGGGAAATACAGGCTGGCAGTTTGTAAAAGATATTTGTGCGGTATTTAAAAAAGTTCTGGATCAGGAAAAACTGTCAGGGAAAACTTCTGTACAAAAGCTCCTGAAAATGGGAGGCGATTTACAGGTTTTCCGTTTTGAAACAAAAGACCTGGAGCGGGTAAAAGCCCTGGCAAATAAGTATGGGATTTTATATTCCATTTTGCCGGATTTAAATGAGAAGGACGGTATGAGTGAAATTTTGTTCCATTCCCAGGCAGCGCCCCGTATTCAGTCCATGATGGCAAAAATTGAACATTCCAATATTGGGACGTTAGATGAATACTATGAAAATGCAGAGCCGGATAAGGTAGAGCAGTTGGTAGAAGAAGTAAAAAAGCCTGCCCTGCCGGAGCCGAAGGAGTGTGAACTGGTTGCGCGGGAGCTGGCGAAAAACCAGGTGGAGAAGATCAGTGATGTCCGTTCCCGTCTGAATATGACCTGGCTTCAGATCTGGCCGATTATCTGCTACATGGAAGAACAGGGGATTTTGGAGAAAGGGAAGGAAGGTACGGTGACACTGACCAGGACACCGGAACAGGTTGAAGAATTGGTAGATTCCCAGCAGTGGAAACAGTTGTTTGGGGAAGAGGAAGCCAAAAGACGCAGCACTGGAAGCAGCCAGGAAACAGAAGAAAAGATGCAGGTCATTCGGCGTATCCAAAAGGAGAAACGGAACAATCCAGGTGTGAATGCCATTACCATAGACCAGAAGCTGGTATATGAAGAAACAGAGCATCATATCAAAACCAGGATTCCGTACCGTAAGAATGAATTTATCTGGCTGGATAAATCGGAAATTAGCTGGATTAATGACCATAAGACGATTTTTGCAGGATTGGAAAAGAAGAAGGAGTATGCAATTTTAGACCTGGAGGACCGTTTTCTTAGAAAAACTTCGGGGGAAGATTTATATAGGGAAAGCTATGACCCGGTACACAGGGAACGTGCCAGACAGGAGCAGGAAAAGATACGCAGAAGAAGGGAGCAGAATTACAGGAAGGCACAACAGAACCTGGAAGCAGGGAGAAGAACCATACAGGGGCAAAGGAGGTAGAGAACCGGAGCAATTCAGAAAAAGAAGAAACAGTCCTGGGGCATGTATCTTATTGGTGGCATAGCTTCCGGCTATGGAGGTTATCTCTTGAACGTGTGTTATCAGCCCGGAAAGGATATCAATTATTTTTTAAACCGTCTGGGTCAGGTGATGGCAGCCCCGTTTGCCAATTATTGGAACGAAACTTCCTTAAAAGCAATCATTCTGGGGATTTTTGTATATGTGATCGGTATGGTCATGTATGTAACCAGCCGGAAAAACTATATGCCGGGACAGGAATTTGGTACCGCTGTTTTTGCAGATCCGAAAAAGGTGGCAAAGCAGTTTGCGGATAAAGATGAACACAATAATCTGATCTTATCCCAGAATGTCAGGCTGTCCATGAATACCAGAAAGACCAGGAGAAACCTAAATGTCCTGGTAATCGGAGGAAGCGGCGCTGGAAAAACCTTGTTCATGGTGAAACCCAATCTCCTTCAGTTAAGCAGGGCTTCCCAGATCATTACAGATCCCAAAGGGGAGATTTTAAGATGCTGCGGAGGTATGCTGAAAGCGCATGGATACCGGATACGGGTGCTGAACCTGGTGGAAATGGAGCAGTCTAACGGATATAATCCATTCCGCTATATCCGCTCTGAAACAGATATTGTAAAACTGGTTACCAACCTGATCAATAATACCACACCGAAAAACGCACAGCCCAGTGATCCATTCTGGGAGAAAGCCGAGTCTTTGTACTTGCAGGCCATTTTTCTTTATGTGTGGCAGGAGTGTGAAATGGAGAAAAGGAATTTCCGTATGGTTCTGCAGCTTTTGAATGAGGCGGAAGTCCATGCAGACGGTTCCCCTTCTGATTTAGACCGGCGTTTCCGCAGACTGGAGAGAAAAAAGGGAAGCAATCACCCTGCTTTAATCCAGTATAATAAAGTGGTCCGGGGTGCCGGAGATACGGTAAGGAGTATCATCATTTCCGCAAATGCAAGGCTGGGATTGTTACAGAACCCACAAATTTTGCGGATTCTGGATCATGATGAAATGGAGATTGAGGAGATTGGGCTTGGTGTTGACGGGGACAGAAACCGGAAGACTGCACTTTTTTGTGTAACGCCGGATTCGGATAAGAGTTATGCCTTTTTAATTGGTATGCTTTATTCCCAGATTTTCCAGGAATTGTATTACCAGGCAGACTTCCATTACAATGGAAAACTTCCCATTAACGTCAATTTTATGCTGGACGAATTTGCCAACGTGCCATTGCCAGATGACTACTGCAGCCTCCTTAGTACCATGCGTTCCAGGAATATTTCATGTACCATTTTTATCCAAAACCTTGCCCAGATCAAGGCTTTGTTTGAGAAAACCTGGGAAACCATACCGGGTAATTGTGATTCTCTGGTATATCTTGGTGGGAATGAACAGTCCACTCATAAGTATATCAGTGAGTCCCTGGGAAAAGGAACCATTGATAAAAAAAGCAGTGGGGAAACCAAAGGTCGGCAAGGGAGCAGTTCCCGGAATTATGATGTGCTGGGGCGTGAGCTTTTGACACCGGACGAAACCCGAAAGCTGGATAACTCAGAGTGTATTTTGTTAATCAGGGGTTGTGATCCTATTATTGATAAGAAATACAATACTTTTGCACACTCCAGATTTTCGGAAACAGAAGATGGCGGGGCTGCGCCTTATATCCATGACAGAATGGATGCCCAAAAACAGGCGGTACAGATTTTAAGTGAAGAATCCCTGGATTATTATAAGAAGAAAAAGGAACAGGGAGAAGATGTTCAGATTGTGGAACTGTCTTTTGATGAAATTTTTTCTTATGAGCCTATTCCTAAGAAGATTTTTTCGGAGGAAGAGCTGAAAGAGAACCAGAAGAAGAGAACGGTAGAGGAGGTGAGGCCGCCGAAGAAAACGGAAAAACCGGTACAGACAGAGGAAGAAAAACTTTCTGAATTATTGGAAAGCCATGTTTATAATGAGGAACAGTTGGGAGAAATCATGCTTGCCATTGGTGCTGGAATTTCGTATGATAAAATCCTTCAAATGGCAGATACAAAAAACAGTGCTGAAAAGATGAAGGAAATCCGTAAAAAATTTACAAAAGAAACAGCCTCGGATTAAAGAAGGCAGATTTTTGGAAACCTGTAGTTTTTGCATTACGCAGGGCAGGTTTTCAAAAATCTGTCTTTTTGCGTAATGCGGTATCAATCACATGAAAAGGAGTAAAAAGATATGAAGATCAAAGAGGTTATCAGAAAGAAACAGAACCGCTTGAAAAAATCTCTACTGGGAGTCCTGGCAGTAAGCGCTGCCACTGTTTCCCTGTTCCCCCAGACTGTCATGGCTTCCGGGGTAAGTGACGTAACACAGCCGCTTATGAATTTAAAGACACTGGTGATCAGTATTATCGGTGCGGTGGGTGTGATTATCCTGGCAAAAAACGTGATGGAATTTGCACAGGCTTACCAACAGCAGGACAGTTCTTCTATGAACAGTGCCATTAAAGGAATTGTTGCAGGGCTTATTATGGCAGCCATTTCCTCCGTTCTTACTTTCCTGGGAATTAGCTAAAACCATTCTTCTTTTTGAGATAAGCAGATAAGAAGAGAGGTGAAGTGATGTTTAATTTAGGAGAGGCGATCCTTGCACTTTTGGAAATCGTGTTTGGATTTTGGAATAACCAGGTCAGCCTCGTATTTGAACTTTTAGGACAGTCCCCTACCGGGTTCAAAGGAGGCGGGCCCTGGGGGATCATTGAAGGGATTGACCCCCTTTTTGTTGGGATAGGCTCTGCCCTGGTAGTCCTTTTTTTCGTCATTGGGTTTTGTGCAGAGTCGGTAGATATCCGGGAAGAAATCCGGTTTGAAGCAATCCTCCGTATGTTTATCCGGGTTGCCATTGCACAGTGGCTGGTATCTTATAACATTACCATTATGAAAGCCCTGTTTACTTCCTGTGGAAACCTGGTGGGGCATTTGGGGCAAAACCAGAGTGTGGAGTTATCCATTGACCCGGCGCAGGCAGAAGTGATCAAAGATTTGGGATTTGGAACCAGTATCGTGTTCCTGATACTTGCTGTTTTCCTGTCTTTAATCGTTATTATCTGTGGTTTCTTCCTGCTGTACAATGTTTATTTCCGCTTTTTGAAAATTATGGTAATTGTACCTTTTGGGGCGATTGCCAGCAGTACCCTGGCTGGAAACCGGGGGCTTAGCAATACCTTTGTAGCCTATATGAAATATTTTATCAGTGTCGTTTTTGAGGCAGTCACAATGGCGCTGGCAATCCTTTTGTGTAACCAGTTTATTTCCTCCGGACTTCCGACCTTTACCGGAGATTATGAGGACTGGGCCAAAACCCTGATTTATTTGGGGGAAATGACCTTTACGGTTGCGCTGACGGTAGGCACTGTAAAAGGAGCGCAGAACCTGACTTCCAGGGCACTGGGATTGTAGGAGGAAAGGATTGTGCAGGAAAAAGGGATACAGATGACACTATTTGAATATTTTCAGGACGCAGAATGCTTCAGCCTTAAAGAAGCAGTGGCTTGTGTAGAACAGGTAAAAGAGGTAAAAGAACCCAGTATCCGGGCAAGAATTTATGAGGGAATAGAAAAGGGGCTTTTTTCCAGGATAGCCAAAGGAGTCTATACGGTTACCAAAGAACAGGACGGAGAAGAGGTAACTTGTATGCTGGTTCAGGGAAATGGCAGGGATTTGAGCTTTTTAAAAGATAACAGTATAGATGCCATTATTACAGCCCATGCTTATGACCTGAAAAAAAGCCTGAAAGGGGGGAACCGGGATTTTGCCGCCTATGAATGTTTTCAATATACGCAGGAAGACTTTGATGAAAAATACCGGGTGTTGAAAAAAGGGTGTTTTCTGGTAGAGTTCATGCCGGAAGAAAATGGGGAAAATTATGAATACCTCTATCAGATGAAAAAAATGGCGAAAGAAGCAGGACTTGAATATTATGCAAAAGTCGCCTGGAAAAAAGGAAATTTCGTTGCCAATACGGGAAGAAAATCTAAAAATACGGAAGAGATTGCATTTTTTACGAAAGGAAAAGCTAGGAATTTACGCCAAGATGCGAAAAAGGATAAGGCGGAGCCAGGAATATCCCACTATATGTCAGGCGCCAGGGGAATGCTTCCAACGGTCTTTGACATTGAACCGCCAGGGAAAAACTCCCGTATTCATCAGGCAGAAAAACCAGTGCAACTTTTGCAGCAGATCCTTGGATTTGTAACAGAAGAAAAGGAGTGGGTACTGGATCAGTTTGCAGGTTCGTTTTCCCTGGGGGAAGCAGCACTTTTAAATGAACGGAATGCAATCTGCATTGAAATTAATGAAGAATATTTTGAAAAGGGAAAAGAAAGGCTTCTGTCTGCAAAGAGCAGGAGCCGGTAAGAAGGGAGGATATGTAAATGGAACAGGAAGAAAAACTCAGCCTGGATTTTGGCAATGGGGAGATCTATGAGGTCTGGCTGGAAGTTGCAACTTATCCGGCTGATAAAAACATTAAAGTTTGTGTGTTTACGGAAAAAGAGGAAGAGATATGGAAACTTTTTGAATTGACCATAGATATGGGAATTCCGCTGGAAAAGAACCAGACCTTTTTGCTCCCAGGCTATGATCTGGAGCAGATCGTAGAATTTATCAAAAAAAACGGGCTTGGACAGTTAAAAGAAGAAATTTGCTGTTCTGGTTGTATGGAATATCCACTGTTTGAATTTCAGGAAGAAACTTTAAAGAAATTGGACCCGGAGGGATATGCAGCCTATGAGCAGGCATACCAGGAACGGGGAGAAGTAAAAAATCCAGAATTTCAAAAGGAAATCAAAACAGCAGATTTTCAATGGGCGTATGGAACCGAAGAACTGGCATTGCGGGTAGATTATTACGCAATGAACCAGAATCTTTATGTGGAACTGTATAGTAAGGAAGATGGGGCGTGGGAACCGTTTTCAGATTTGACCGTAAACCTTCCCAGATATTGCCTGGAACCTGGAACTGCCTGTATCAGCGGTGATTTTGGTAAGGAAAATATCCAATTTATTCAGGAGCATGGACTGGGAACTTTGCTTCCCTGGAAGGCACAATCCGGTATGGGGCAGTACGCGGTGGTGAAATTTCATCTGGAGGAGCTGCGTAAGTTTGACCAGGCTGGGGTTGCCGCCTTTTGCAATCAACATGGATTACAGAAAACCATGCAGGAAGAGCGAAGACAGAGCAGATAAAAAACAGATACAGGAGGTTATGTATGGAGATTGAATTAAGTGAGGACCTACAGCATTATAAAGAATCCCTGGTTCTAGGACTTACAGCAAAACAGTTTTTGTTTTCGGCATTGGCATTGGGCGTAGGAACTGGGATTGTCCTGCTTTTGTATGAAAAAATCGGGATTACTTTGAGCTGTTATGTGGCAACCCCTTTTGTTGTACCTCTGGCACTGACTGGGTTTTATAACTATCATGGGCTGACATTCTGGCAGTTTGCAGGGAAGATGATTTATTTTTCCTTTTTTAACCGCCCTTTGGTGTATGGCTCTACGGAATCGGTGCAGGAACTGAAACAGATGTATATGGAAACCCGTCAGGAAGAAGAACGGGAAGTACAGCAAAGGAAAAAGGAACAGAAAAAAGAGAAGAAAGGTGGTGATGTCAACGTGGTGAAAAAGAAGGCAATCCGTATGGGGATCGTAACGGTAGTGATGATTGTACTTGGTGCGGCAGCAGCGGTGTGGTATAAGATGTACCGTTGACCAGAATATTCAATCAAGGCGTGAAATAGCGCCTGCTCTCCATTTCAGGAGAGGGATACACAGACATGTAGCGGCAGATGGAAGCTGCTGTGTTTGTGGTCCCATCTGCCTGAAAGGAGGAAATTAGAGATTGTCAATTTTTTCAGATAAGTTTGACCAGTTAAAAAAAGCAGATAAAGCAGTAAAATCCCCGAAATATCTTCAGGAAGTCATGGGGATTGGGAGAATTGCAGAAAATGGCATTTTTGAAGTGGGGAAGGGGGTATACTCCAGGACATACCGCTTTTTGGACATTAATTATGTAACCGCAGGTGCGGAAGAGCAGATGCGGATTTTAAAGCAGTATTGTAAGACGGTAAATGCCATTGATGTATATTTTCTTATTACCATTTTTAACCGGAATAAAAATATGCAGGATTTCCGGGAGCATGTTCTTTTCCAGGAAAAAGGAGATGGTTTTAACTGGCTGCGTGGAAGCTATAACCAGATCATTGAAAAGCGCATTGTAGATGGAAGGCAGGGGATTGAGCAGGAAAAACTGCTGACTGTATGTGTAGAACGGAAATCCTACGAACAGGCAAAAGCATTTTTTGCCACTTTTGAAGCTACCTTAAAACAGAACTTTGGAGAACTTGGTTCCTGCATTGAAGAATTAAATGCAGAAGAGCGGCTGCGAGTACTTTTCAATTTTTACCGTATAGGGGAAGAAGAACAATTCTCCTTTGATTTCAGACAGGCGTTAAAAAAGGGCGGTGATCCTAAAAATGATATTTCACCAGGGTATATGCAGTTTTACCCAGGTTATTTTGAAACGGAACGGAAAAAATGCAGGGCATTATTCATTAAAAAATATCCGTCTTCTTTATCGGATACCTTTTTAAATGAGATTACCAGTCTTCCGGTTCATAGCATCACTACAATCTGCATTGTACCAGTACCAAAAGAACTGGCAAATAAGGTTCTTCAGAAGAAATATCTGGGCATTGAAAATGATATTTTAAAGCAGCAGAGAGTCCGTAATAAAAATAACGACTTTTCCAGTGACATTTCTCATATCAAGAAAGTCCAGAAGGAGAAGATTGTAAATCTTATGGACGACGTGCGGGAAAATGACCAGAACCTGTTTTATACAGGGGTTAATTTCCTGATCATGGCAGAGGACAAGAAGGAGTTAGACAGTGTAACCGAAACCATTAAAAATATCGGCAATGGACGCATGTGCCAGATTGAAACCCACTATTATCAGCAGAGGGAAGCTATGAATACCATACTTCCAGTGGGAAACCGGCAGATCAGTACAATGAGGACCATGCTCACCAGGGATATTGCAGCCCTTCTTCCCTTTAATGTACAGGAATTAAACGAAAAGTCCGGCGTCTGCTATGGCATTAACCAGGTTTCTCATAACCTTTGCATTGGAAACCGAAAAAAACTGGCAAATGGAAATGGAATGGTATTCGGTGTCCCCGGCTCCGGAAAATCCTATTTCAGTAAGTCGGAAATGCTGCAGGTGTTCTTAGGAACAGATGATGATATTATCTGTATCGATCCGACACTGGAATATTTTGATATTGCAGAAGCCCTGGGAAACCAGGCGGCAATCATTAACCTGTCTACCTATACAAAGAATTACATCAATCCTTTGGAGATGGATGTCTGGGCGCTGGATTTAAACGATTCCCAGGGATATATCCGAGATAAAGGGGAATTTATGCTGGGGCTGTGTGAACAATGTTACGGGGATAATCTAAACAGCCGCCATAAATCCATTATAGACCGTTGTGTACGAAAGCTGTATATCGACATTGCAAAGGCAAGGGAAAAGCATATCCCTACCATGTCAGAATTTTATGAGTTATTGTTGGAGCAGCCAGAAGAAGAGGCAAAGGACATTGCTTTATCGTTGGAGCTGTTTGTAAATGGCTCTTTAAATATTTTCAATAACCATACCAATGTGAATGTACAGGCAAGGTTCATTGTCTATGGTACCAGGGACCTGGGGAAAGAGCTGGGAGCCATTTCCACTCTGGTCATGCTGGAAAATATCAGTGCCAGGATTGCAGAAAACGCAAAGAAAGGAAGGGCAACCTGGCTTTATATAGATGAGTTCCATACGGTTCTTGACCGGGAGTATAGTGCGAAATTTTTGTTCAGCCTCTGGAAAAAAGTGAGGAAGCAAGGGGGACTATGCACAGGAATCACCCAAAATTTGGTTGATATGCTGCAGAACTATACAGCCATGACCATGCTGGGGAACAGTGAGTTTATTGCCCTGTTAAAGCAGTCCAATGTAGACAGTCAGGAATTATCCACTGCAGCAGGAATTCCAGAAGCACAATTAAAATATGTAGATAATTCTCCTTCCGGTACGGGGATCATTAAGTATGGAAATACCTGTATTCCATTTGATAACCGTATGGAAAAAGAAGCCAATCCGCTGTATGCGCTTTTCAATACCAACCTTCACGAAAAGGCGTTGCAGACAAAGCAGGAGTAATGTAATCTGAAAGGAACTTTTTCTTTTATCTGTAAAGGAAAAGGTATGACAGACGAGAAAAAATTAGGCAACAGCAAAAATTATAAGTCGGTAAAGTAGAAAAAGGATAGGACAAAAAGAGTGCAGTTCTTTTATCAGGCACTCTTTTTGTATATCATGGGAAAGGTGGCAGAATGGCTGAAACATATCAAATAGAAATGAATTTAGAACAGTTGGAAAGACTTTTAAAAAATCTGCCGGAGGGAATTATGCTGGAGATTTGTTTTGGAAAGGAAGAACATGGAGAAGACACATAAAATAGATGTGGTAAGTATACGCCTGGTGGAAGAACCTCCTCTATACAGTAGTAAAGAATTAAAAAATCCCTGTGATGTGGCAGAACTCTTTCAGGATTTTTTAAAAGATTGTGACCGGGAAATGTTCTGTATTTTAAACCTTCGGACAAAAAACCAGGTTATTAATGTCAACGTAGTAGGTATGGGAACGTTAAATAGTGTACTGGTTCACCCAAGAGAAGTATTCAAATCTGCGATTTTATCCAATGCCAGCAGTATCATTTTGGCACATAACCACCCTTCCGGTGATCCAGAACCAAGCAGGCATGATATAGAAGTGACAAAGCGATTGGCAGAAGCCGGCAATCTTATGGGGATTGAGGTGTTGGATCATATCGTGGTGGCTGAGAACCGGTATTTTAGTTTCAGGGAAGAAAACATACTGCCAGAATACTTTCAAATGGAAGAAGTAGCAGCAGAGCAATCTCTTCCTTATGTAAAGAGTGAGAAAGAGAAGGTACATTAATTATTGCAACAGTGAAATACATTGACTGGTTTTGACAGAACATGTATAATAAAATAAGAAACAGAAAATAAAAGTAGCTAAATAGACAAATATCGTCAAAGTGTAAACATAAAATTCTTGACGAACAGGTTGTATTATGCTATAATCCCAAATCTTGAAGGAGTATACATGGCAAAGAAAAAAGTTTATGCTGTAAAAAAGGGTAAGCAAACCGGTTTGTTTTATTCATGGAATGAGTGTAAAGAGTCGGTAAGTGGATATCCGGGAGCAGAGTATAAAGGTTTTGAAACAGAAGAGGAAGCGAAAAACTATTTAGAGAATAGGATACAAGAAATTAAAAAAGTAGATATAGAAGAGAACACAACAAACCAGTTAGTTGTATATGTAGATGGTAGTTTTGATGAGAAAATAGGAAAATATGCTTTTGGGTGTATTATTCTTACACCAAGAGGAGAAACTATTAGAGAATCAGGAAATGGAAATGAACCGGACTCTTTAGCAATTAGAAATGTTGCTGGTGAAATGCTTGGTGCTATGTATGCAGTACAATGGGCAATTAAGAATGGTTATCATAACTTAGAACTTCGTTATGATTATGAAGGAATTGAAAAGTGGGCTCAAGGAGAATGGAAGGCAAAGAATACACTTACTCAGAAATATGCAAATTTTATGAAGAGTAAATCAGATATTCTAAAAATTTCTTATCAAAAGGTAAAAGCTCATTCTGGAGATCATTATAATGAAGAAGCAGATAAATTAGCCAAAGCTGCTTTAACAGAAGGTAATGGGATTCCTAAAGTTAAAAGAGGCGATTTTTGGTTTACAGTTGAGGGAATTTCAGATGAAGATTTGTCAACAGTTATAGCACTTGCTGTTGATGAAATTGGAAAAGACAATCTAATTATAGATGAAAAAAAGATTGCTCATGGAAAAGCAGTTTCTTTAAAATGTAACAAAAGTAAAGATAGAGTAGTTGTGACACATTATCAAAAGCATAATAAAGTAGTAATGCAAGGAAGACCAGAAGTGTTATTTTCTACTATTATTGGATATATTACTGAATTAATAGAAGTAGAAGAAATTCCTAAAATTTTTAATGACACATATAATCTTAACATAGATAAAGACGAGGTTCGCTCTGAATTTCAGTTTTATATGCCAAATGCTTATGATAAGCTACCGTCTAAGAAAATGGAAAGATCTCTTCATCAGGCTGTGTATAATTTAAAGGTCACAGATGATATGTTTGATGGAACATATTTGGCTCAGCCGGCAATTCGTGTTGTAGAAGCACAATTAAAAATAGCATTAATAGAATGTGGTATTATACCAAATGCGCAGTACATCAAAGAAAATCATTTTGATATGTTTGATAAAATAGGTGTAAAATATAAGCTGAAACCAGAGAGATATGGAAATGCAAAGCCTGAGCAGGTAAAGTATATTGGAAATATTTATACGTTTTATAACAGCAATCGCCATCCAATAGAACATTGGGATGACCCTACAGCACCAATTGATACTACAAAGATGCTGGATATAAAAGGTGCTCATGATTTGATTAAAAGAGCATTGGCGATTATTGATGAATATTATGAAGTGATTTAGAAATTAGGAGAAAGGAGTAAGTTAGATGAATAACTTTGATATGATTGTGATAAGTGAAGAAAAAGAAAATATTCTTGTGGTTATGAAGACTAGCGAGCCTCCTTTTGATTACCTTGCAGAGATTGAGGCTTCGCTAAGGGAAAAACACTATATCGGTGTAGTAATGATTGATGAATTGCTACATAGTGGGAATACGGAAGAACGGTTCATTCAGGGATACTTTGATGGTGCCCGGTTTGACAGTGGGCAATTTGCCTTTGAGCTTGTTCCGAAAAAGAGCAAATTAAGGGAACCTGTTTGTTTTTACTTGCATCAAGACAGGGAAAGCCTTGAATATTCTATTTTAACGACCAGACAGCAGAAGCTGATTGAGCATGGCTGTATCATTTAAAAAGAAAATAAGAAGTAACACAAAGAGCATTATCGCTAAAAACGGTAGTGCTTTTTTTGTGCATAAAAAGGAGGTATTGCTACGTGGAAAAAGGTGAGATGGGCGAGAATGCCACCGGACGTTTGACAACGTATTATGTGGCAGAATGTATGGAATTTAACCGCTATGGAGAATACAGGGAGGATATCCACAGTGCAGAAGAGGCAGTAAAGATCTATCAGAGTATTCCTTCTGAAAGGTTGAATGCAGGAAAAGGAATTGGGCTTCATGTGGAGGAAGAAGATGGTATTCCATTGGAATTTTCCCTGGTTTATAACGGGGAGTTGGATGTGGATCTTTTGAGAGATATCTATGATCAAAACCAATACCCAGAGGTTTTTATAGCTGCCAGGGAACTGAGTGCTTATCTTCCGGAAACAAAAGTCATTGATACCAAAGGGCTTTTAACAGAGAAAACCTTGGAGGCTACTGTTTTTGCAGATGAAATGATAAAACTGGAAAAAAATCTTGACCCTGATTTTTACCATACCTTTTATCCGAAAGAAGCAGAACATAAGGAAGCTATTATATGGAAAGCCTTATGTCAAGACGGAAAAGAGGAATACAGCAGGTGGCTGGGAAGCAAGATATTTGAGCAGAAATCAGAGTTGAAAGAACAGGCAGACAAGCTAAAGACAACACTGGAACAGGTAAAACTTATTCCGCCGGTGGACTTGAAACCCTTTGTGTATGTGCGGATCAGTGAACACCCGGACATTCCATTGGAAGAAGCCATGCCATTAAATCAAGCGGTAGAATTGTTCGGAAAGCTGGATCGGCAGGCAGTGGAAGAGAAAGATATGGCAGGTTATTACAAAACACATTTTGAAATCTGTTTTCTCTCAGAGGGGGAAGTCATGTCTTATACCGGGCGCCAGGATTTTGGTGACGGGGAAGGAAATCTGCTGGATCATGTAAAAGCATTTGCAGATTATTATCTCCATACAGAAGAAGGGCAGCAGCTTATGAAACAGACCGCCAGGACAACAGAAGAATGGGAACATGAACAACAGCAAATGAGATGGGTACTGGAGGAGATGCTTCCTACCCTTCAGTATTTCTGCAACCTGGAAAAACTGGAAACAGCGGTTCTGGAAGAACAGGAAATAGAAAAGAAAGTCCCTTTACTGACGCAGGGGGACGCATCACGAAAAGCATATCAGGAAGCCATGCTTGCCTATATCCGGGAAAGCAGGATTGCATTAAATACAGGGAAGGAGCTGCCTTGTATGCCGGATATCCGGGATTTTGCAACTGCCTGTCCGGATAAATCATACAAAGAACAGGTTATGGAAGAGATACGACAGGAAGCAGAGTCATACGGTATGACCGTAGAAGCGTATGCAGCAAATGGATATGAGCCGCCAAAAAGGGGCGGCAGATAAAATTAGGAAAGGAGGCGGAGTTTTGGCCATGTAAAAGATATCTTCCCTCCTGAAAAAAATTGGATTTAGAAAAAACAGCAATAGAACGTATCCGCACTGCCAGCCAGATGTCCCTGCAACATTATGGGCTTCCTTTGGTAGTGACGGACAGTGGAGGAAAAGACAGCGCCGTATGCAGGGAACTGGTACGGCGTTCCGGCGTGCCATTTGAACTGATGCACAACCTGACTACTGCAGATGCCCCACAGACTATTTATTATGTGAGGGAACGGTTTCAGAAGGCAGAACAGGCCGGTATAACTTGTAGTATCAATAAACCTTACTATAAAGGGCAGCGGATAACTATGTGGAGCCTGATCCCCATGAAAATGATCCCTCCTACCAGGACTATCCGGTATTGTTGTGAGGTTCTAAAAGAAAATGGTGGGGCTGGGCGTTTTATCACCACAGGTGTCCGGTGGGCAGAAAGCCGAAAGCGGAGGAAAAACAGGGGGATTTATGAAAACTTTGTCCCAAATGGAAAAAAACGTGCCATTATTTTAAATAATGATAATGATGATACCAGGCGACTCTTTGAATCCTGCCTGTCAAGGGGCAAACACGTATGCAATCCCATTGTTGACTGGAGTGACCAGCAGGTCTGGGAGTATATCCAGGCAGAGAAAATACCCATGAACCCTCTTTACGAAATGGGATTTCACCGGGTTGGCTGTGTAGGCTGTCCTATGGCAGGAAAACAAAGATACCGGGAGTTCCGCATCTTCCCGACCTATGAGAGGGCTTACCGGCGGGCTTTTGCTAAAATGCTGGAGTTAAGGAAAGCTGCAGGAAGGCAGTGCAATTCCCGCTTATGGTCAGATGTAGATGCTTTTTTCCGTTGGTGGATGGAAGATCCTGGTATCCCCGGACAGTATGAATTGTCCTTTCATGAAGATACCAATGAGATTTATTATGACTATTTGTAGTGGAAGGGAGGAGGAATTATCGCAAAATATCAATTATCTTTTGGACTGCAGTATGAAGCCTGGATGCTGGAAATCCGTATTCCGGACTGGCTGGAGTTTCCTTCTAAGGAGCAGGCACTAAAATATGGTGAGCAAGCTGAGGTTTCCGTTTTCTTAAAAGCGGAAGCTATTTTTTTGCTCTTTGATGGCAGTAAGGAGAAGATTTTACCGCAGCAGACGGAACTTTATCAGTTTTCCTACCTGAAAGAAAAGACTTATGACAGACTGGGACCGCCACTTTCCCCGGAAGACATAGACCATTTGGTAGAAGTGGGGGAATTGGATCAGGTGCTGTTCAGTGAAAAATATATCCTGACAGAAGATGATTACCAGGAATTTTCCGGAAACCTTATGGAAGCCTTTCAGGAATTGGAAAAGGAGTACGGTCCACCACCCAGAGAAAAGGAACAGGGGTATCTGTTTCAGGCGCTCTGGTATCAGGCAGAAGAATTAAACCCCGGAGAGGGGGACTGCTTTGGAGATTAAGGTAAAAAAAGAAAAAGAGCCGGAGCTGAAATTAAAAAAAGAAGCCCAGGTGACGGTGCATAAGAAAAATCCTATTTTATCTGCAAAGGAAAAGAAAGCTGCTTTTACCTCTAAGCCGGTGGCCGATCTTTTAGGGCAGAGAAAGAAAAAAGAAGGGGCAGAAAAAGGGAAACAGCCGGAGCAGGGCAGAGAAGCGCTGTTTGAAAAACAAAAGGAAAAGAAAACGCAAGCCGGGAAAGAGGCAGCAATCCGGGGAGCAGCAGAAGATAGAAAACAAAATGGAAAGGCCAAAAGCACCGTATCTGTACCGGGAACCTTACAGCCGGATCAGATGAAACAGGGGGTAGCACCAAACAGTCAGCCCTCTGCTGGTTTCCAGGCGAAGGAACAGTATCGGAGGGAACAGGCTGCAAAGCTGGCGGAAACAAAAAAATCTTCCCTGGCGAAGCAGACTGCCATAAAAGGGGTACGCCGGGGAGAGGCTGTTATATTGACCCAGTTAGAGGGCGGGGAGGAAGTCAATGATTCCCTTTATGTCATGGGGACAGCAACAAAACCGGCAGAAAAGATGTGGAAGGATCGGAATTATAGAAAGGCAGAGCAGGAATTAAAGGTAAAACAGGCAGATGGGAAGATCACCAATAAGCAGTTTTACAGACAAACAAAAGCAGTGAAAAAGAAACAGATGGAGAAACAGAAAAAACAGGCAGTCCGGCAGAGAAAAATCCAGTATATGATCAATAAGCTCACCGGAAATGGGCAGCAGGACAGTTTGGCACAGGTGGCAAAAGATATTGTAAAGATGAAAGCCTCTGTGTTTATGCTGAAGGTGGTCCAGTTTGCCGGGGCGCTTTTGGCTCCGCTGTTCAGTATTCTTCTTGTGGTGGCAATCCCTGTAGTGATTATCTTTTTCCTCTTATACTGTTCGCCACTTGGTGCGTTCATGCCAAATCCGTCTGAGGAGAACCCTACCGTCCGAGAAGTTTTAAGCGGTTACTACATGGACTTTAATACAAAACTTGGACAAAATGGGGAAGATGGGGCAGTTACCTATCTCCATGAGAAAAACGGGAATTATGTGAGTAATTACTATGATACTTTAATGGTTTATATGGTGAAGTATGGAACCGGGGATATAGGTGTGGATATGGATCAGCGGCATAAGGACAAGCTGAAGGAAATCTTTGATGAAATGAACAGTTTTGAAAACACGACCATAACCACTACCATAAAGGCAGGGGAAAGCCTGGGAAATGTTGTCACCAGCGGTTATTGCCAGTGCAGTATCTGTTGTGGACAGTGGGCAGGAGGACCTACAGCCTCCGGTGTCATGCCAAAACCGGACCATACCATTGCAGTAGATGCACAAAACCCCTTTGTCCCTATGGGAACCAGGATCATTATGAACGGGATTGAATATACCGTAGAAGATACCGGAGCATTTGACCGGTATGGGGTACAATTTGATGTTTTCTGTGCAGATCATGCAACTGCGTCTGCCTGGGGACATCAGACTTTTGAAGCGTTTCTGGCAGATGGGGACGAAAATGAGATTACGGTAACAAAGAAGGGCTGCTACGTCAAGAACCTGAATTATGAGGACTATATTGCACTTGGAAAGCTGACCGAAAAAGAAGAAGAACTTTTAAGGGAAGTCATGAGTGAGGAATTCCGAAATGAGATCCCTTCCTTTGGCGTAGGAAGTGACGTTGCAAATCTGGCACTGACGAAGGTAGGCTGCAAATACAGTCAGGAACACCGGTATGAGGAAGGATATTATGATTGCAGTTCCCTGGTACAGCGGTTGTATCAGGAGGTAGGCATTTCCCTTCCGGCGATTGCCTCTACCCAGGGAGAATTTATGGTAACACATGGGTTGGAAGTTACAGAAGGCGAACTGGAGCCGGGAGATCTGATTTTTTACTCTTATGAGCAGAATGGGCAGTTCCGCAATATTTCCCATGTGGCAATTTATGTTGGTAATGGCAGAATGATACATGCAGCCAACAGCAGACGTGGAGTAGTGAATGACCCGTTCAATCCGTCGAACATTGGGCTGTATGGAAGACCCAGCCGCTTGCAGTAAGAAAGGAGAAGCATGGACGAAAAAGAATATGAAGTGACCATAACAGAAGTCCTGGAGAAAAAAGTAAGATACCGGGGCAGGAATGAACTGGAGGCAACTGCAAAAGCAGAAGCAGATTATTATGCAGAAAAAATCGTGCTGGGGGCAGATGATTTTTCCTATCATGATATTTCTGCAAAAGAACTGGTACCTGTAAAAGAAAGAAGGAACAGCAGATGAAGCATATCACAAAAGTACGGGAACTGTATGAGGAAACCATACACTGGATTTCAGAGTCGGAGGATTCCTGGAAAAATTTCCTTTCCTGCATGGGGCGTTTGTATCAGTTGGACTTCTTAAATACCTGTATGGTATATGCCCAGCGCCCAGATGCGTCCGTTCTTGCAGGATATGATGCCTGGCTGGAAATGGATTTGCCGGTTGCCAGAGGAAGTAAAGGAATTGCAGTATTTCCTTCCAAAATTTTCGGGGAAGGAGTTACCCATGTTTATGATATTCAAGATGTAAAGGGACAGGGAATCCGGCCCTGGAACTGGCAGGTGAATGGGACAAACCGCAGACTGCTGGCAAGGGAGCTGTTCCCGGAAATCTACGAACAGGAAAAAAAGTTTAAAAATTCTTTAGACGCCTTTACAAGAACAAATGTTTGGTTTATGATAGAAGAGGAAGATGAAATTTTAAAATCCTTGCAGAAGCTGGCTGTCCTTATCGGAGAGGGACAGGAGGTAAAAGAAAACCAGATTACAGAGTTTCTTGTAAACAGTGTCTGTTATGCGGTGAAAAGCCGCTGCGGTATCCGAGATGACACCCTGGATTTTTCTTTTATCTGCGGTTTTTCAGAGAATGAGGAGGTTCTGTACCGGACAGGACGGTTAGTATCCCATTTATCTGGGCGGATTGTGTTACAGATTGCAAGGACCATGAAGAACATAGACCTTGAAAGGAGGCAGTATTATGGAAGGGATCGCAGGAATCCAGTACAGGGAAATGAATGGCGTACAGATACCAGTCTTAGAGGGCGTGATGAGCGAGGAGAAGATGCTGGCGTCCCTGAACCGTTACGGCAGGATCGCAGCACAGGAAATGAAGAGAACGGACCAGGCACAATACGAAATGATGCTCCTGTCCGGGAAACTGATGGAGCGGCTTATGAAAATCCAGACAGAAGCGGAGGAATACCACGAGAAACTGGCAGAAAGTTTTCTGAAGACCTGGACCAGGGAGGACAGGATAGACCCTTACAACACGTTGGAAATGACCAACCTTCGGATACAGGCGGATATGGAAGCACAGAAACAGGTTATGGAGGAGATCATTCAGCTCAGGATCGGATAAAACAGGAAAAAACAGAAGAGGATACAGAGAAAGGAACTGCTTCGGCGGTTCCTTTTCTGTCTGGGGAGATAGAACCTGCACAGCCGGAAAACTGGCAGAAAGAGAAAATTCTTCTGGAAATGACGGAGCAGGAGATACCATATAAAATTTATGAGTTTTACCGGAACAATCCAGAGGAAACAGACCGGGAAGCTTATCTTTATGAATTGTATGGAGATGTAAAAAGAGAAGCCCATACAAAAGACGGTATCCTGACCGCAGAAAGCGGTTCCAGTGGTTTTTATATCCTTTGGAGTGAGGGAACTTCCATGAAGGAGGCGTTCTGGTACTGGGACGAAGTTTCTTTGGAAATTGGGAAACGGATTGAAAAAGGGACCTATCTTCCTTTGTTATCTGTATCGGAGGAAGCCTTAGAAAATGGGGAAGAAACAGAGGAAGAAACCTTACAGCCAGAGAAAGTGCAGGAAGTGATTGAGGAAAAGGAACCAATCCCATTAGAAGAGATTGGCATAGCCTTTTATAAACAGAATATCCAGGCGGATATTTTAAAGAAAATGCTCTGTCTGGTCTATACGACCAATCAGCTACCGGAAGAAAAAGACCATTTTTTGAAGACGCTTTTGCTTCGGGAAGTACCGGAAGGCCAGCCTTATTATCTGGTGCGGACAGAACATGGAAATTATGAGCTTTGTATTCAGGAAAACGGGATTAAGATTACCCTGCCGGAAAGCCAGGATTTTCTGCAGGAACTTTCCTGGGATCAGTTTGGCGGGCTTACTGCACATCTGGCAGAGGAAGATCAGATTGCCTATACCGAAGATGCAGAAACCTTAGAGCAGCAGGAGAATATGTACCGTCTGCTCCCCTGGTTTCCGGAATTATGGGAAGAATATAGCGAAATTCTTAAAAAGGAAGAGCTTTGGCAGGAAGGAAGAACCTCTGTCCAAACAGAAGGCAAGGTAGAAGCCGGAGATTATTATTACCCAGAAGGGTGGCTGCAGTTTACCGGTGGGGATAAAAGCCGGTATCAGAAAAATATCCGGGCGATCCGTATCTTAAAAACACTGGAGCAGGAAGAGAGAAACGCCACAAAAGAAGAACAGGAAATTCTTGCGGGGTATGTAGGGTGGGGCGGGCTGCCAAATGCTTTTAACAGTAAACGCCCGGAGTGGAAAAAAGAATATCAGGAATTGAAGGAACTGTTGACCGCAGAAGAATACGCCCAGGCAAGGGCCAGTGTCAACAGTTCTTTTTATACGCCGCCGGAAGTCGTGCGGGGGGTTTATAAAGCCCTGGAGCAATTTGGATTCCAGAAGGGAAGAATTCTGGAACCGGCTATGGGGATTGGAAACTTTTTTCATGGTCTTCCGGAAAGTATGCAAAAATCCCAGCTTTATGGCGTGGAGATTGATGCCATAAGCGGAAGGATTGCACAAAAGCTCCACCCTTCAGCCAGTATCCAGATTAAGGGATTTGAAAAAACGGAATTTGAGGATAACAGCTTTGATGTAATTGTGGGAAACGTGCCTTTTGGGGATTTCCGCTTGTACGATCCCCGATATAAAAAGATGAAGCTGAAAGTCCATGATTATTTTATCCGGAAAAGCATGGATCTCCTTCGGCCAGGAGGCATTTTGGCAGTGGTAACTTCAAAAGGAACGTTAGATAAAAATGACAGCGCTGTGAGAAAAAATCTGGCAGAACAGGCAGACCTTTTAGGGGCAGTCCGGCTTCCGGCAGATTCTTTTGGAAAGAGCGCCAATACCGCAGTTACCAGTGACCTTTTGTTTTTTCAGAAAAAAGCAGAGCCTTCGATTGGGGAGCCGATCTGGACTTATACAGGGCTTACGGAAGACATGGTGCCGGTGAATGAGTATTATCTGGAACACCCGGAAATGATGCTTGGGAAAATGGTCTGGTTTGAACAGTTTTTCGGGAAAGATTCCAAATATACAGCCCTGGTCAATGAAGCGGAAGACTTTGACCTGGAAAAAGGAATTTTGGACGCAGTTGGAGAGCTTCCTAAAAACTGTTATGAAGAAAGCATAGCAGAAAAGAAGAAGGAAGAGCAGGACGTCTTAGTTGCTTCTCCAGAGATACCTAATTATACGTTTACGGTGATACAGGACGAAGTATATTACCGGGAAGGGGAGTCTTTATACCGGAGCCAGGCAAAGGAAAGTGTGAAGCGCCGGATACGTGCCATGCATAAAATCCGCCTTCTGGTGCGTGAAATTTTACAGATACAGCAGGGAAATTGTTCTGACCAGGAACTGAAAAAGGCACAGGAACAGTTAAACCGTTTGTATGATGCCTTTGTGAAAACGCATGGATATTTCTGTGACCGGACAAATAAAATGGCTTTCCGGCAGGATAATGATTATCCCCTTCTTTCTTCCCTGGAAGTGGTTGACGAGGACAAACATGTAACCAAAGCCGATATTTTTTACAAAAGGACCATACGCCCCAGAGATGTGATAGACAAAGTGGAGAATGCCCAGGAAGCGCTGCATATCAGTCTGTCAGAATATAACCGGGTAGATATTCCCTATATGCTTTCCCTTTATCCGGGAAACAGAAAAGAAATGCTCCAGGAATTAAAAGGGTTAATCTACCAGAACCCGGTACTGGCAAAGGAAGAAGATCCTAATGCAGGGTGGGAAACCGCAGATGAGTATTTAAGCGGAAATGTGCGGCAGAAGCTCCGTACTGCCAGGATTTATGCGCAGAACAATCCCTTGTTTGTAGACAATGTGGAAGCACTGGAAAAGGTACAGCCCAAAGACCTGACAGCGCCTGAGATTAGTGTAAAATTGGGAACAACCTGGATTAAAAATGAGGATTACGAACAGTTTATCTATGAGCTTTTGGAAATCCCGGAGAACAACCAGAGAAACTATTGCACGCATAGTGGCCATGCCCTCAAGATTGAGCGTTTAGATGCAGATATGTCTTACCATATTGACAGGGGAAACTTTTTTGGAGGAACCATTCGTACTAGACAAACCTATGGCACAAGATTTATGGATGCGATCAGCATTATCGAGGAACTGTTAAACAGCCGGATTGTGACTATCAGGGATCGGGTGCAGGAAGGGGAAAAAGTACGTTATGTAATTAATCGGAAGGAAACCATGCTTGCCAGGGATAAGGCGGAGCAGATAAAAGAAGCCTTCCGGGACTGGATTTTTAAGGAACCAAAGCGCAGAAAAAAATATGTGGATTTTTATAATGAAACCTTTAACTGCGACAGACAACGAAGCTATGATGGCTCTTATTTAAAACTGCCGGGACTGAACCCCCTGTTAAAGCTGCGTCCTTATCAGAAAAATGCTGTAGCAAGGGCATTGCTGTGTGGAGGAAATACCCTGCTTGCCCATACAGTAGGCGCCGGTAAATCTCTGGAAATGATCTGTATCTGTATGGAGATGAGGAGGCTGGGGCTGGCAACGAAACCCCTTCTTACCGTTCCGAACCACCTGACCTTCCAGATGGGAGCAGAATTTTTGCGGGCTTATCCAGATGCGAAAATCCTGATTACCAGAAAAGAAGATTTTCAGAAGGAAAACCGCAGACGCATGATTGCCAGAATGGCAACAGGGGATTATGACTGTATTATTATCGGCCATACTCAGTTCCAGAGAATTGCCATTTCCCCTGACCGGCAAAGAGCCATGATAGAAGAACAGGCAGAGCAACTGGTAGAAGCCATTAACCAGGCAAGGGAAGAAGAGGGAAAGAACTGGTCCATAAAGCAGATGGAAAGCAGAAAGAAAAAACTGCTAGAGAAAATTGAAGAACTGAACAATGAAGAAATCAAAGATGATGTGATGTACTTTGAAGAAACAGGCGTAGACGCCTTATTTGTAGACGAAGCACACCTGTTCAAAAACCTGGAAGTTTTTACAAAAATGAACAATGTTGCGGGGCTGGGGTCCAGTGGTTCCCAGAGGGCTATGGATATGCGCATGAAAATCCAGTATATCAACGAAAAAAATCAGGGAAGGGGCGTCATTATGGCAACGGGAACCCCTCTGTCAAACTCAATGGTGGAACTTTATGTGATGCAGTTATATCTACAGGAAAGGAGGCTTCACGAAAAGGGGATTTACCATTTTGACGCATGGGCTTCTGTGTTTGGGGAAGTTACCAGTTCCCTGGAACTGGCACCGGAAGGTACCGGTTACCGGATGCGGACCAGGTTTAATAAGTTTATCAATCTGCCGGAACTGATACACCTGTTTAAAGAAGTGGCAGACATCATTCTGCCTGATATGCTGGATATTAAGCGGCCAGAATTAAAGGACGGAAAATATAAGGTTGTAGTATCGGAAGCCTCTGATTATGTCAAAGAACGTATGCAGGAAATGGTGGAAAGGGCAGAAGCAATCCATAGAGGTGTGGTAGATCCAAAGGACGACAATATGCTCCGCATTACTGGGGAAGCAAGGCTTTTGGGTACAGATCCCCGGCTTTTGGACAGTTATGCTCCGGTAGATTCGGATTCCAAACTGAATAAAGCAGCAGAAAACATTTACCTGGAATATGTACAGTCCCAGGAACAGAAAGGAACCCAGATTGTTTTTTCAGATATTGGGACACCCGGACCTGGAAAAGCGTTTACTGTCTATGATTATTTAAAACAGGAATTGATTACCAGAGGTGTTCCAGAGGAAGAAATCTGCTTTATCCATGATGCAAAAACAGATGAACAGAGGGACCGTATGTTTTCTGATGTCAGAGCCGGCAGAAAAAGGATTATTATAGGAAGTACCGAAAAACTGGGGGTAGGAACCAATATCCAGACCAGAATGGTGGCGGCTCATCATATCGACTGCCCCTGGAAACCTTCTGATATTGAACAGCGGGAAGGGCGCATTATCCGCCAGGGGAATGAAAATGAGGAAGTCAATATTTACCGCTATGTAACGAAGGGTTCTTTTGATGCTTATTTATGGGGCATTGTAGAAACAAAACAGCGGTTTATCAGCCAGGTATTTACTAGCCGGGAACTGGCAAGGATCTGTGAGGATATAGATGAAACCGTATTAAATTTTGCAGAGATTAAAGCGGTAGCTTCTGAAAATCCCCTGATTATGGAAAAAATACAAGTAGATAATGAAGTGGCACGTCTGAGAATTCTAAAAGCTGCACATGAAGGGAAACGGTTTGCCTTGCAGGATGCGGTTACGTTCCAGTACCCGAAAAGGATACAAAGTCTGGAGAAAGAACTGCAATCGCTTCAAAAGGATTTGGACCGTAGGAACCAGGCTATGGAAGTACAGCCGGAGTTTGCAATCACTCTGCAGGGAAAAGTCTATGAGAAGCATAAAGAAGCAGGGGAAGTCCTGCGTGGGATTATAGAAGGTGTGACAGCTTTTACCAGGCACGAAGTCGGTATGTATAAGGGATTTCAGGTATTTGTCCAAAAGGATATGATGGGGCCGGTATTGTTCCTTCAGGGAGAGAAGGAATATAGTGTGGAGTTAAAAAGCAGTGACTCCGGCAATATGGTCCGTATGGAAAACCGCTTGAATGTCCTTGATAAAGCAGTAGAAGATGTTCAAAAAGAAATTCAGACCTGTGAAAATGAGATAAAAAATGCAAAGCAGGAATATGAAAAGCCCTTCCCGTATGAGGAACTTTTAAAAGAAAATATTACCCGGCAGATGGAGATTGATGCAGAACTGGAAATCAAGGACCAGGAGGAGTGTGTGGAAGTGCAGGAGGAAACTAAAAATCTTCCATGCCAGACAGCGGTTCGGTAACGAAAAGTAAAGTAGAAAAGGAGATCACAATATGGAATATAATATCAGAGTATATAAACCGGAATTGAAACAGGAAGAAGGAAAGATCAATAACCTGAAAGGATTTGCTACCATTACCTTTGATGAGGCCTTCTGTGTGAAAAGCCTTGCAATTAAAGAGTCCTCGAAAGGAAATCTGTATCTGGATATGCCCCGTTACAGAGATTATGAAACAGGGGAGTATGTTCCTTTTTTCCGGTTTACCGATAAGGAATTTCAAAAGGAAGTGTTGGATACCGTAAGGGAAGCCTATGAGAATATGACAGAAACGAAAACAGACTGTAAGGGCAGTTGGGGAGAGGAAGAGCTGTATTACAATCTGAGTGTAAATCCGGTACAGGGAAGTGATACATTTAAGGCAGATGTTGTCATTCGTCTGCAGGACGTATTGGCAATCCAACAGCTTCATGTGATCCAGGCATGGAACGGAAAAATTTTTGTAGGTATGCCTCAGAAAAATTCTGCAAAAGGAGAGAGGGAGGATATTGCCCATGCAGTCAATGCAGAATTTAAGGCAGATTTGGAAAGTGCAATCATGGACGAATACAATAAAAAGATGGAATATGCCAAAAACCAGAAACAGCAGCGAAGAGGAAGATAGGAGCGATTCATAAAAAGACTGGTATTTTTGGAACAATAATGGTAGAATGAAGAAAATATCAGCATGGGAGGAAACAGTATGCCAAGACGTAAAAAAGTAGAAAATCTTTCTCTTGAAGAAATGCTTATGAAGACAGAACAGGAGATTAAAACAACAGAGGCAGAATTAAAAGACCTGCGATTGAAAGCAAAAGAACTTAGGAAAAAGATTGAAGATAAACAGAAAGATGAAATCTTTAGCGCCTTACTTGCTTCCGGAAAAACGGTGGAAGAGGTCATGACATATTTAAAATCCGGTAATGAAGAAAAAGCGGAATAAAATAAAGGAAAATGCCGTTACGGGTGATGATAAAACCTGTAGCGGCATTTTTTCTATTCTTAAAAACAGCACAGTTCATTTGGGATAATATTATACGGAAAATCATTCTGCCATTTGGATGGGAATTATTTTTTCAGAAGTTACGTTATACACTTTAAATAAAACTTGTAAAATGAATCTTAACTTACTGAATAAATTTTGTAATGAAAAATGGAAAAAAATTATAGAATTTCCACAATAAATGTTGAAAAATTAATAAAATATGGTAAAATATAGAAAAGTAACTTTACGATTCACCTATATTCAACATAACACAAGGAGGATGAGTGATATGAGTGAAAAGAACAATGTAACAGATAAGGAAAAAAAAGAGATGTCTTTTGAAAACCAGGAAAATGTAGAAGAAGTAAATCTTGATGATTGTAATGTGCCAATTGGGTGTCCGTTTGGATTAGATCCAGCAGAGGATATGTTTCCAAATCATCATTAAGAATTTGTCCAATCATGTATGAAAGAATAAAGCTGTATACTAAGAATGTTGAATACATCTAGTATATAGTTTTATTTAATGTGGAGAGAATATGGAATTAAAAAATGTAACATTTTTGGTAATAGGGGAATTATATTTAGCAATTAATACCAATTTAGAAAAAGTATTTAATTTAGATAATATTACTTTTGATGTACTGAAAGCTATAAAAGACCAATATGATATGAAGAATATAGAAATGCAATATGGCACGGAAATTGTAGATAAGGTCATAAAAAATTGGCAGGAGCTTCAGCGTAAAGGAGAGAGAAAGAATAGGGGACAAAACGATACTGAATATATCGAATTTATTGCAGATGAAAATCGATCTAAAGAATTAGTAGAAGGCGTTTTTCTAGTATCACAATCATGCAATATGAAATGTTGCTATTGTTATGGCGAGGCCGGTGAGTTTGGCAATAAAGGTTTTATGGACAAAAAAATGGCAGAAGAATATTTCAGGCTGTTTTTAAAATTAGGGAAATCATTAAAACTGCAAAAAGTTAGATTCTTAGGTGGAGAACCCTTTATGAACTTTCCGATTATACAACATGTTGTATCATTGTGGGAAAAGTGGAAGAAGGATTATCCATTAAAGACAGTATTGTTTTCTGTTACTACAAATGGAACGATGTTTACAGAGGAAATTCTTAGATATGTTGCAGAGAAAAAGATTAGTATCACAATAAGCTTAGACGGACCGGAAATTATCCAAAACCAAAATCGGAAATTTAAAGATGAATCACCAACTTTTTCAAGTGTATTGGCAGGAATAAATATGTTACGAAAATATAAAATTAACTTTGCAGTTCGTAGCACATTTACTAGGACAAATGATATTGATAGTATATACCAATATTTTGAAAAAGAAAACTTTGCGGCAAGTCATGTTTTGCCGGCAGACTTTCCACTTGAGTCCCCAGTAAGGAACTACCAGCTGGATTTAAGAACTTATGGTCAATATATAGATAAAGAAAAAGAAGTGTTTGAAAAAGGGCGTAACGATTTAAAGAATGGAGATACAGAAACCTTTTGTGCGAAACAATTAAAGGCAGCTTTTGAAAGTATAAAAATAAGAAAAGATTATTATCCATTTAAATGTGGTGCCGGATGGTGGATTGCTGCATTTAGTTCAGATGGTTATATATATCCTTGTCATAGAATGGTTGGAAACTCTCTTTTTAGAATAGGTGATATACATAAGGGAATTGACTATGGAGCATTAAAACAGTTATATGTAAAATTATTTGACAATAGTGAAAATTGCACAAAATGTTGGGCAAATCCTTTTTGTAAAAGAAGATGTTTAGCCGAAAGATTGGATCAAAACGGAGAAGTTATAGATGTAAGTGATTCATTGTGCAATATCTATAAAGATAGAATAGGAAATCTTTTAAGATTATATATAACTAGTAATAGATCGATATAGGAGAAAAATTATGGATTTTTGTAATATCGAAATAGTAAAATATGGAAATCGTTTTTTCATGATTGACAAGACAGTTTGCAAACCAATATTTATTAGCCAAAGAGTATTTGAAGTGATAGGTGAATATAAAAGTGGAAAAACTTTCTCTGAATTACAACAAAAGTATGGTCAAAAATTTTTAAATAGCTTGAATGGTGAATTGGAGCGCTTAAAAAGGAAACAGATCTTAACTGAAAGAAAAATTAAATTTAGTACAGAAGCTAAAAAAGCTATAGATGAATATAGAAACCAACCCATTGAAATTCTTGAAGGCGTTTTGATGGTTTCTCAAAATTGTAATTTGGCTTGTAGATATTGTTATGGCGGAGAATCTGGAACCTTTAACCAAAAAGGCTTTATGAGTGAGGAAATTGCAGATAAATGTATGGATTTTATTTTGCAAAATGCAGGAGAACAAAGCTTTCAAAAGATAATATTTTTTGGCGGAGAGCCACTTTTGAATTATAAAGTTATTAAGCATACTATAGAACGATGGAATAGCATAAAAGATCTATATCCAAATAGGAACATTTATTTTGGCCTGACTACGAATGGAGTTTTATTAAATGAGGAAATAGTTCGGTTTTTTAAGAAAAATAATGTAGGTGTTACAGTCAGTGTTGATGGTCCGCCAGAAATTCATAATTATAATAGACCATTTAGGGACGGATCCAAATCTTTTGATGCTACTATGGCAGGAATTGAATTGTTAAAAAAATACGATATACCTATTTCAGTTAGAACTACATATACCAAACAGACAGATATAGAGCAATTATATGATTTTTTGGAAAAGAAAAACTTTGACATTCATAATATTGCGATGGTAGATTATCCGCTTGTTTGTCCAAAAGAGGATTACCAAATAGATTTATCCACATATAAAAAACTTGTTTCAAAACAAAATGCAGTTATTCAAAAAGGAATAATGGATGTTAAACATAAAGAAAAGGATACATCGAATGCTAAGCAGCTTAGTATAGCATACCAAAGAGCAAATGCTTCAAAAAGAAAATTTCCATTTTTATGTGGGGCGGGTAATTGGCTTTTTTCTTTTGGAATGGATGGAAAAATATATCCTTGTAATAGAGTGGTTGGAGATGAACGCTTTTGCATAGGCAACTTGAGTGAAGGAATTGTGAAAGAGAAAATGGTGGATATTTATAGACACTTTTTAGAAGCGAGTAAAAAGTGTGATGATTGTTGGGTAGTAGGGCTGTGTCGAGGGAGATGTTTTCACCAAAAATCGTTTGAATCTTACGAATGTACTGAATTGCCGGAAGAGCTATGTGAGGTATACAGGGATAATTATGCGGAGTCTATGGTATTTAGTTCAGAATTAAGAAAAAGTATGAAGAGCGATAATAGTGAAATGAAAGATGCACTTGAAAGATTTGAAGCATCAAATATGATGAAAGATATATATGGTATAGGAGAATAATAATATGGATGAGAAAAATACAATCAATACAAATAAAACTATCGTTTTAGAATTGAATTATCGCTGTAATTTGAAATGTGTTCATTGCTATGTACCAGATATCGAGAAAAAAGATAGCCCTTTTTTGTCGTTAAAAGATGCTAAACGTATATTTGACGAAATGGAGCTGAACGGATTTGATAGAGTTTTATTTACGGGCGGAGAGCCTTTTGCGAATCCTCAATTTTTAGATATATATCAGGAAGCTTGGAATAGGGGATTTATTATTAGTATTTTTACTAATGCAACATTAATTGGAGAAAAAGAAAAAAAACTCCTTATAGATAAACAACCAGATTTGCTTAGAATATCATTGTTTGGTGGTTCTATAGAATCTTATAAAGAAGTTACGAAAGCAGATTATTTTGATAAGGTATTAGATAATATAAAATTTTTTTATGGTAACAACGTAAATGTGCAAGTGAAAATACCATTGTTAAGGCAAAATGGCCAAGATGTTAAAAGCATCCATGAAAAATTAAAAGAAATTGGTATTACAAATAAAATAGAAATACGAATAATTCCTAGATTTAATGGAGATGTTGAAGCACTAAAATATAGATATACTCCGCAAGAAATTATAGACATGAAGCTAGACGATGAGAAGAAAAGTTTAGATTTTTATAAGAAAATTAGAACTAACAAAGGGAAAAAAGTCAAAAATTTGAAATATTGTGTTGAACACTGTCAACCATTTGTAATAAATCCTGAAATGAAATTGCAATTATGCTATTTCATACGAGATTGGGAAGAGGATCTAAATGAGTTCAGTTTAAAAGATGCGATTTTAAAATTAAGTGAAAAGATGCTTAAAGAAAATATCACATGGTCAGAAAGTATGTGCGAAAAATGTGATAAGCAATATATGTGTCCATATTGTCCTGGATGGGCTAGAAATGAGATAGATTGTGCAAATGATAAAATACCATTTTTGTGTCAATTAGTTGAACTTTATGAACATAAGTATAGTAGCATTTTAGAAAAAGAAAAGGAAGATGCTTGATGCGGTTGAAGAAAAATGGATACGAATATGATTTCCAAAAGATTTCTATTTTGGATGTCAATATGATAGAAAAGCAAAGGCTAAACTTACCAACCTATGGGATTCGTCCAATATGGAGATGGTTTTATCTAAGTGCTAGAAAAAAAGGACTAGACATTGAATTTGTTGAATATAAACATAACTCGTATCGGTCATCAGGTGATTTTCAATATCTTATTATATATATAGATCATTACATACCAGAATGGTTAATAAGACAAATTAATCATATAGACAAACTTGGGTGCGATATAAAGATTTATATTTGTGGCTATTTACCCACACTCTATAAAGATGAGATAGAAAAAATATGTGGAGATAGGACAATCATTTTGCAAGGAGTGTTGGAGAACGTACTTCAGTTGTTACTTAGTGAACTATCTCAAATGTCCGAAATAGAAGAGTTTCCATATATTAATCTGAGGACCGAGGAACTAATGTTATATGAGAAGCAGTTGAATATGAAGGGAATAGAAGTAGTACAAACCTCTGTTGGGTGCCCCATGAAATGTAGTTTTTGTAGATATAGTACATTCTATCATAAGTATTATAAAAAAGTATATACACAATATGCATTGGATAATATTATTGATGAAATAAAAAGTATTGTATCTGCTTATGGGATTAAACATTTTCGCTTTTCTGATAGCAATTTTCTTGGACATGGATCTAGAATTATTAAGCGGTGTAAAGAACTGGCTTCAGAATTAGAACGAAATAATTTGGATATTACATTCGAGTTACACAGTCGTAGTGATGCTGTTACAAAGGAAGCTATTTCTATTTTAAAGGATAGCGGTTTGAAACACATAAGTATTGGTATTGAGAGTATGTCTGAAACACAGCTTATTCGTTATGGAAAGCGAGAAGATACTGAGCAACATAGGAAAGCGATACAAGTATTGTGGGAACACGGTATTTTAACGCAAGGTTACGCAATTTTATTTGATCCATTAGTTAATAAGAATGAAATAGTAGAATCTTTAGAAGGTCTATATGAACTAAGTAAAAAGTGTTTAATAGTTTTACATGATAAAATGATTTTATATCGTTCTACCGATTATTTTAAAAATAATTGCCATTACATAAAAATTAAAGAAGAAAATAATAGTATTAATGAGGTTGTAGATTATGAATTTTTTGATGATTGGTGTAAATGTAATTTTGAAAAAATCCAGAAGCTAAATGAATTAATAAGCAAAAGAATTATTGGATTTTATCAGAAAAGATATACCTTTTACAATGAAAATGAACGATACACGCTATTAAAAATAGCTAATAGTTATCGACTGAAGACTCTAAAAAAAGCAGTAAGCAATGATAATATTAGTGATCAATTAGTAGAGAAATTGGAACAAGAGTTTGTAAAAACATTAATGGAGGAAATATGATGAGTACGAAATGTATGTTTATTTGTCCAACAAAGTACAATTATAATTTTGTTAAACCAGAAAGGGTTAAATATGCCGTATTAACTATGATGAGCCATGTTGCTGATTTAACGGATCCTTTTGTGATAGATTTGGAAATGATGTTAGGATACCCTAGAACTTTAAAAGAGATTTCTGAATTTAAAACCAATGCTAAAAATATTTTAAAGAATTATTTACCGGATATAGTGTGTATTACTTGTTATACATCATTTGATTATTTAAGTACGGTGGATATTTTAAGAATGTGTAAAGAATTATATCCGAATGCGACTTTAGTTGTTGGGGGCTATCATGCGACTGCAGTTCCAGAAGATTTTTTGGACGACGAAATTCCAGTTGATTTTATTATTCGTGGTGAAGGAGAAATCGCATTAAGAAATATTATTACGCAAAATGGCAGAGACTTGCCTAAAGTAATTATGGGAACACCATTAAACATGACGGAAGAAAAACCTTTGCGATACGATTTATATCCTTATAAAACGGATGAATTGTATATTAGCCTAAGTAGAGGATGTTTTCACAGATGTGCTTTCTGTGTTCAGAGCGATGATTTTCCTAATCCTTATCGAAAAATGGATATTGATAACATTAAAGACAAAATAGTTAGAGCAACAGAATATTTCCCTATTAAAAGATTGCTTTTTTCAGATCCTATTTTTGGAATTGATATGAAAGGAACTGAACAATTAGTAGAGTTTTTAAGTAATAAATATCCACATTATACATATTGGGCAGAGACAAGAATTGATAGAACTACAGAGGATTTGATCAAATGTTTGTCTAAATTGAAGATAGATCTTCATTTTGGAGTGGAATCTTTAGCAGAAGATACGCTACTTAATCTCATGACAAAAACGAAAAATGCCGAGCAGTACAATGAAGCATTTTTTAAGACAATAGAATATTGTCAAAAATATAATGTTTTGGGATTATTTGGTTTCATAATGAATTATCCGGGAGAAAAAGCTGAAAGTAGTAGATACACAATGCAACAGCTTAAAAAGGTTACATTTTTATATGACAAATTAAATGTAACCTTTCATATTAATCCATATGCCTTATACCCAGGAAATGAAATTTATAATAGAAGATTTGAATTAGCTGAGTCAAGAGGCTTTAAATTTGAAAATGATTATTGGTGGAAATCTGATGAACCTGATATTCGTCAGAGAAGTGAAAACTGCTTGGCTTCTTCCTCTATCGAAAAGTCTTGCAGTGAAGGACGCTTCTATTGGCATAAGACTAAAAATGAATTATTAAGAAAGTACGTTAGTATGTATAACTATAAAGCATATAAGTTCTATCAGAGAGCGGAAGTCAAAGATGTTATATATAGCATTAAGGGCGAAGATGCGGAGATAAAAGAATGGGAAATAGATTTAATTTCCCACTATCGCTATATTACATCTAACTATTTAGAACGCTATAATATTTGGCTGAATGAGAAAAAACCTCTTTGGAATGATGTTTTTTATAAAGCATATTTATTTATAACATATAATGCACAGAGAAAAATTTTAAGCAGTTATAAAGAAAATATGGAAATCAGGGTTTTTATAGCTGATGTAGAAAAAACTTTAGAAACTGAATATAAAAAGAACATTGAATTAAATAGAGGGGAAGGCGATTCTTTAAAAATTAGATTTTTGGATGAAAAATATCAACTCTATCAGAATGGAAAATTAAAACATATACAGGTGAAGGATGAGTAAAAAAGTATTAATTTTAGGAGGGACAGGGATATTAGGACGGGTCTTGTGTAATTATTTATTGAATGCCAATTACGAAGTTGTGATGTTTAATCGGGGACTCCATAAGAATGTACACGAACAGGCTGTAGTAATAAAGGGAGATCGTAGAAAAAAAGTAGAAATAGAAAAACTTAAAGATATTCAAGTGAATGCAGTAATTGATACTATGGGGTGGTATTCTGAAACATTAAATACCATTTTTGAATTGTTTACTGGAAAAATATGTTCTTATGTGTTTATAAGTAGCTTAGGCGTTTATGGACGAGGACGAGATTTGCCTTATCAGGAAGCTGAGTGGACACCTATTCACGAAGAGTCAAGACTAGGAGAACTATATATACAAAAAATGGCATGTGAGAAAGTTTGTAAATTAGCATATGAGCATGGTTTTCCTATAACTGTATTGCGACCAGCATATCTATTTACTGATTTTATGCCTTTTACTAGAGAAAAGACTTTATTGGATTGTCTATTAAGAAAACGAAAAATTTATGTTCCGGATAATAAAAAATCAGTGCTTCAATTTATAAGTACAACAAAGTTGGTAGAAGTCTGCGTTGACATAATCAAAAATCCTACTAGATATCAAAGAAATTATTCATATAACATAGCGGAAACTAAAAAATGGGACATGGAAGAATGGATATTTATGATTGCGGAGCTGGTTGATATTTCGCCTAGGATAGAACGTGTTAGTCTTGTTTCTGGGTCAAATAAGGAGTTTCTATATTATCCTGAGAATATAACAGTAAATTGTGATAATTTGAGACAAGTATTTCAAGGAGAGTTAGATGTAATGACTAGAGATTATGTCAGAAAGTTACTAGTAGAATTGATTTGACTATTTGGTAGAAAGGGGCATTAAAATGGGAATATTGAATTGTGAGAATGTAAAAAAAATATATGGTGCGGAAATGAATAGGGTTGTTGCCTTAGATAAGATTAATTTGTCAGTGGATAAAGGGGAATTTGTTTCAATCGTAGGAGCTTCTGGATCAGGTAAATCTACATTGTTGCACATTCTTGGAAGTGTAGAGCAACCAACTGAGGGAAAAATTATAATAGATGGAGAAGATGTATCCAAAATGAACAAAACTCAAAGTGCAATCTTTAGAAGAAGGAAAGTTGGATTGATTTATCAATTTTATAATTTAATACCTACACTTACAGTTCAAAAAAATATTGAAATGCCATTATTACTAGATAAAAGGAAAATGGAAAAACCATTTTTTGATAAGATTGTAAATGTATTGGAACTAAATGATAAGTTGAATCGTCTACCCTATCAGCTGTCGGGAGGACAACAACAACGAGTTGCGATTGCTAGAGCATTAATTTATCATCCGACATTATTGCTTGCTGATGAGCCTACTGGAAATTTAGATAAAAGGAATTCTTCGGAAATTATAAATATGCTAAAACAATTTAATCATGAATTGAAGCAAACCATAATATTAATTACACACGATGAAAAAATTGCAATGCAAGCCGATCGCATTGTAACAATAGAGGATGGAAAGATTATTTCCGATCAGAAGCGGAGGTAGATAAAATGTGGAAAGATTATTCATCGGGCTATGTGAAAAGAAATCGAGCTTCTAGTGTTTCTATTATGATTGCGGCTTTTATTGCAACATTATTTTTATCATTGTTATGCAATTTAGCCTATAATTTTTGGTTTTATGAGATTGAAAGCATTGTTTTGGAAGAAGGAAACTGGCAAGGAAGAATTGCAGGTAATATAACGGAACAAAATTTAAAAACAATAAAAAACTTTGAACAGGTTAAAGTAGTTTCGGTAAATGAGGAGCTATCGGAAAATAATACGCAAGTAATAGATATTCAATTTGATGAAATGAAGAATGTCTATGAAGATATGCCATTAATAGCTAAGACAATAGGTGTGGACAAATCGGCAGTATCTTACCATGAAAATTTATTATCCATGTATATGATATATGATCCTCAAGATGAAATACCACCGCTTTTGCTTATATTTTATTTACTAATATTGCTAGTCGCAGCAGTGTCTTTAATATTAATAATTCATAACTCATTTGCCGTATCTATGAATAGTAGGATGCATCAATTAGGTGTTTTGTCTAGTATAGGGGCTACACCCAAGCAAATTCGTATTTGCTTAGTACAAGAAGCAATGGTATTGACTAGCCTACCTATTATACTTAGTAGCTTAGCGGGCGTTCTAATTACTTACGGAATGATAAATGTTATTAACATAATTGCAAGTAATGTTGTAGAAAGGCATGATGCTGTATTCCATTTTCATATTATGGTTTATGTAATTGTTGTACTTATATCATTTTTTACTGTTTTTATATCAGCATGGATACCAGCTAGAAAAATGAGTAAGGTAACACCATTACAAGCAGTACAGAACGTGAATGGATTTGAGTTAAAAAGAAAAAAAAGTTCACATATTTTATCATTGATTTTTGGGATAAAAGGAGAATTAGCGGGGAATGCTTTGAAAGCACAAAAAAAAGCACTTCGCACATCTACAGTATCTCTAACGCTTTCTTTTTTATGCTTCACTATTATGATGTGTTTTTTAGTGCTTTCAAAAATTAGCACAAATCACACATACTTTGAACGCTATCAGGATGCATGGGATGTTATGGCTAGTGTTCAAAATGCAGATATTAAAAATTTTGATATAGAAGAAATAGACAAGATTGAAAATGTAGAAGATGCTGTAATTTATCAAAAAAGTAATGCAATATCGTTTATTGATAAATCTAACATTAGTGATGAAATAAAAGAAATAGGAGGACTAGAAACAATAGCTGGCAAGGATGTGGATTTAGTAAATGATACATATTCAGTGTCAACACCTCTTGTTATTATGGATGATAGTAGCTTTGAGAATTATTGCGAACAGATTGGTCTTAATGCAGGAAGTCAGAATAAAGAAGGATGTATTGTATTAAATCGTATATGGGACAATACACATAGTAATTTTAGATATAAGCGATATGTTCCGTTTGTCAAAGAAACAGTAGATACCATTATATTAAAACAACCTAATCCCAATAATAGCAAGGTAGAAATCCCGGTAATTGCTTATACTCAAGAGCCGCCTGTTTTGAGAGAGGAATATGATAACTATTCATTGGTACAAGTTATATCACTTTCTACATGGAACAAAATAGCGGATAAAATAGGGAATAATGAACAAGAGTTGTATATTCGGATACTAGCAAAGGATGATGCAACGATTAAAGACTTAGAAACTGTAGAAGAAGGAATATCAGGAATAATAGGAGCAAAGTATACTTACGAAATAGAAAATCGTATCCAAGAAAAAAAGGATAACGATAATATGATTAGCGGCTACATGATTGTTATTGGTGGTATATGTACTCTTTTAGCTGCAATAGGAATTGCAAATGTATTTTCTAATACATTGAGTTTTTTGAGACAGCGTAAACAAGAATTTGCACGATATATGTCTATAGGTATGACACCTAATGATATAAAGAGGATGTTTTTTATTGAAGTATTAGTAATTGCCGGACGACCGATATTGATTACGTTACCATTGACAATAATTTTTGTAGATCTTATGATAACGTCGAGTTATTTGAACCCTATGGAATTTATAGCTAATGCTCCTATATTACCAATAGGTGTATTTATATTTATGATTTGGGGATTTGTTGTATTAGCTTATTATGTTGGTGGTAAAAGAATTTTAAATAGTAATTTAGTTGATGGTTTAAAAAATGATGCAGTATTTTAAAAGATAACTTGACAAAAATATATTCTATAATTATTTAATCCTAGAGTACGTAAGTATGGTGTATTAAAAATATAACGTAAGCGCAAAATATTGCTACGCTATCCATGAATTACGCTTGCACCAAAATGATAGATGCAAGCGTTTTACTCTAGTTTAGTTTTGACAGTTCGCTTTCGCAGTCTCGCTCCATGGGGCAAGCTGTTCGTAAACGATAGAACCTAAGTACCTTTTCATACCTGTAAACTCGTGCCATAATTATATTCAACAAAATCAAATAGTCAAAAAAGTTTAGTACTCAACTTTTTTAACTTGCTATGATCAGGAGGAATGTTATGGCTATACAAACCAGCCTTGTGGCTCAGCAGGTCAGACTCCAACAGTGGGCAGAGCAGATCCGCAACTGCCAAAGTCGACCGAAGGGAATGGCTGTTGAAACCTGGTGTGCCCAGAATAATCTTACAAAAGCAAACTATTACTACCGTCTTCGTCGTGTCCGTGAAGTATGTCTGGAGCAGGTACAGGGGACGGCTGCTACTGCTTTTGTAGAATTACCAGTTCCAACGACTGCTTCAACCGAACTTCCCAAAATTCCGCAAACCGTTACTTCCGATGATACAGCTCCTTTAATACGAATTAAAAATACTAAGGGACTTTCAGCAGAAATATTTTCTGGTGTGTCACCGGAAATGCTGCGTCATCTTATAGGGGCATTCAGCCATGTTGAATGATGCGGATGCTTCCGGTTTCAAAAAAGTATATCTTGCCATGGGATTATAAACATGAAATTTTTATCCTCATCTTTTTACCAAAAGCTTTATTTTAGGCATTCTTATAACAAAAGATGAGGATAAAAAAGTTATCTCAGCCCACAGATGCGAGCAAGTTCATCCTCATTTTCTTCCCATTCCGGAGTCTCGTCTGGAATTGTAGAATTAGCAGTATTCATTGCTTCTCCAAGCATTTCAATGGATGGAGTCGCATAAATCCTGGTTGTTTCAGTAGATGAATGTCCAAGAATTACAGATATCATCTCCAGTTCAACACCGTTTCGGTATAAACCAGTTGCCCTGGTACGCCGGAACATATGGCAATGCAGATGTTTCGGGAGATTTGGGTGTTCTGGCCTGATCGCATCCGCATACTTATTGATGATTCTTGAGACATTTCCAGGGGACATCGGAGCAATACTTCCTTTGATTTTCGTATAGAATAAGGGCTGATCAGGAAGCATTTCCGGATGAAACTGTCTTAAATACTTTTTTAAATGAGATACTGTTGCATCTGTAATGGATACGGAACGTTCCTTATCGCCTTTTCCATGTATGTGAATGCTTGGAACGGATGTAAGTTTCAGGGATGATATCTTAAGTTCAAGAAGCTCTGCTATACGAATCGCTGTATCATACAGGAGAATCATGATCATCCTGTCACGGTTTCCTTTTTGTGTATCTGGAGGAGCTGCAAGCAAGGCTTTCATATCCTCATCCTGAATGATCTGTTTTACCTTTTTTGGTTCCTTCAAAAAGGGTACATGAGATGCAGATAACGCTATCGACTGAAGAGAGATATCCATATCCGACGCATACCACAGATAGGCCCTTAGTGCAGCAAGCCGGTTGTTGCAGGTAGAAGCTTCGCATCCCTGGCTGTTCAAATATCCCAGATAATCCAGCATAAGTTCACTGGTGCAATCAGTAAACAGAAACTTTTTTATGGATATTTTCCGTACATTTGTAATGTATCTCCGGAATACAGTGAGTCCATCACGATAAGTTTCTATTGTATGTATGCTCCTTGCTGCCTGACAGGGAAGATAGTAGCTTAAAAAATCATTTGTCTTCGAGAAAAAGAGCTGGCAGTTCAAAGTTCTATTTTTCATCGGCCACCTCCGGTATTACGAAGGATGCAGACAGGTCTTTTTGCTTGATGATGGAAAAGGCTTCTTCCACCTGGTGATAATAATAAAAAGTATCGTCCGGACTGGAATGACCAAGATACTTACTTAGATAAGGCATCATGTTATCCAGTTTCACACCAGATTTCATCCATTCGTTCATTCTTAGTACCACAAACGTATGACGCAGAGAATGCACTGTTGGCTGGAGAGCCCCTTCTCTGGCATAAGGTGTTTGCTCCCATGCCCGGTGGAAACGTTTCCCGACGGAAGCAACCTGCAGTACTTTTGCTGGATCGGATGCAGGAAAGAACCATTCCGATTTTATTTTATATTTAACTGTCATGATCTTTAGATACTCACAGCATAACTGTCGCAGATCGTCCGGCAGATAGACAAGACGGTCATTGCTGCCTTTTGACTGATAGATTTTTAGTACACCATTTTCCAGGTCGACCGTGTCCAGTCGCAGTTTTCTGGCTTCTGATACCCTGAGTCCACAGCAGAAAAGCGTGCGAAACAGGATCCTGTATTCCAGAGCCAGCCTATGAAAGACCTCGGTGAATAATCCGGTGCCCGTGTCCCTGCTGTCCGGTGACAGGAAACCGCAAATCCGTTTTTTAGGAAACCATCCTTCCGGTAGTGGAAACCTTTATCATAAATCCTTTAGAATGTAATCATGCACCAGCTGGTGTAAATTCATTCAAAGGAGGTCATGACCATGACCAAGTATCGAGAGATTCTCAGGCTAAAAAGTCTGGGACTCAGTCAGCAGAGCATTGCCGACAGCTGCAATGTCTCCAAGAAAACGGTTAATCGCGTTTTGAAGCGTGCAAAGGAATTAAATATTTCCTGGCCGCTTGATAAAAGCGATACCGATGCTGTTCTTGCAGAAATGTTTTTTCCTTCTACAAAGCAAGTCAGATCCAATAAACGGATGCCTGACTACGATTATGTCCATAAAGAATTACTCCGTAACGGAGTCAGTAAGAAACTCTTGTGGACAGAATACATGGAGGATTGTCATGCAAATGGCGAAGAACCACTTATGTATTCCCAGTTCTGCTATCACATCCAGCAGGATGAGCAGAAACGACGTGCTACCATGCATATCAACCGGAAACCTGGTGAGCAGGTTGAGGTCGACTGGTTATGACATTCTACTCATAACCAATCTTATGAGAAGAGAAAAGTTATGAGAAGTATATTCTGTTTTCTTTATTTCTCCTTCTGTTTTTTGATTTCACTTCTCATAACTTATTTTTTTAAATACTATTTTTGAGCCATTCCAGAAGTTCTTCTTTTTCTTCCGTGGAATAATCAAGGCTGATGTCCCGTATTCGGGATGCATCTTCGATGTGTTTTCTTTTTACTTCCGGATTTGCTTTGGAATAGATCTCTGTCGTAGTCACGGATGTGTGACCGAGGAGATCTCTTATATATATCAGGTTTACCCCATTTTCCAAAAGATGCATTGCTTTCGTATGGCGGAGGCAATGTGCTGAAATAGCGGCGGGGTAAATCGATGCTTCTTTCAGCCTGGCTCTTTCAAAGTATTTATGCACGATATAATTTACACCTTCTCTGGTCAGCCTTTCCCTTCTGGTATTAAAGAAAAGAAAGTCGTTGTCATCTACTCTATATTTCTGTATATAATTGCTTATCACGTCAGCTACAAGCCCATCCAATGGAACTGACCTTATTTTATCTCCCTTCCCATGCAGAATCATAGTGTAAGGTTTCTCGAGATGGAGATCATATCTGCGCACGTTGCATAATTCTGTAACCCTGGCACCACTCTCGTAAAGAAGGAGCACAATGCAGAAGCATCGCAGCTCCTTATGGTCAGTTTTATCAAAACTGTTCAGAAAATGTTCCATTGCATTGACTGACAAATAGTTCATCTGTCGGCCCTCTGTTTTCTTCTTGGATATTTCACGGATGGAAGTCGAAATATTCAGGTACTTTGGTTCATGGTAGCCCGTATACTTGAAAAATGATCTTATCGCAGCAAGACGGTTATTTCTGGTAGATATGGATACTCTTTTCTCTTTTTCAAGATACTCCAGAAACTCATTAATAATGTCGTAGCTGAAACTGTCCACTTCGATACAGTCAGCCCTGATATGTTTCTTCTCATCCATAAATTCCAACAACTGCACGAAAGTATCACGATATGTTTTCATAGTGTTGCTTCCGGAGCCTTTCTGTCCTGCAAGGTATTTAACAAAGTAATCACTCATAAGTCTCGCAAAATCAGTCATCACTGCCTCCTCCCAACACCCTCTCGTAAATATAATGCCCGACATTTATAACCTCGTCATACCTTTCCATGGTAAGCCTGAGATATATTTCTGTATTTGTTATATCCGTATGCCCAAGGTATACACTCAGATATGGCAAAGCGCAATAAGGGTCTTTTCCTTCTTTTATCATCTGATCCAGGGCGTTGCATGCAAACGTATGGCGCAATGAATGGATACATGGACCTCTGCTATGTCCATTGACAGAAGCAAGGCTGACCCCTGCCTTAGGAAGGATGTTTTTTCTGAATGTTGTTGTTATGCTGTGGTTGCATCTCCGGCCCCCTGACGGAGATTCAAAAAAATATGTATCGCCAGGCTTTGATTTTTTCCTATTATAATTTATGAGCCATTTGCTAAGGGAAGCCTTGAATGGAACCAGTCTGGATACGTTTCCTTTTCCGCTGTTGACAATGATAATGTTATCTGTAAAGTCAATGTCACTGATTTTAAGTTCCAATGCCTCCCCCAGTCTCAGCCCTGTACAGTACAGCAGCCTGATAAGCGTCTGATAAAAAAGCCGTGAGTCATAGCGGTCATAGGCGCTTTCCCTGGAATCTATGACTGAAAAGATTCTCTTCATCTCAGCATTAGAAAAAACATATGGAATATAATCTCTTGGCATTTTTACTGTACAGTCATACTGGATATAGATATTTTCATAGCCCTGGCTTTTCAGGAATTTCGCAAACTGCCTGATATTGCATTCACGGTGATGTCTTGTCGACTGTGAAAGATGTTCAGCTGTTTTCACATATGCGAATGTCATTTCTTCCGTAAGGGCAATTTCTTCCAGCTTGTAGCTGTCAAGGAACCGGTTTAATGCCAGATAGTCGTAGAGAAGGTTTCCCTCTATTTTCTTATAGTATCCCAAAGCGTTTTTATATCGCAGGAAGTTTTCAAACTCTTCTTTAAATATGCCGGTGAATTCCTTCTTTGTGATTTCTTTCATTCCGGCACCTCCAGTGATACTTTCCTGAGTCCGTCTACGTCAATGGAAAGATATTTCTGTGTTGTCCTGGAACTGGCATGCCCTAACACCCCGGTAATAACGGGCACAGGAGTATTATTTGCGAGCATCGTAGTCGCCAGGGAATGCCTTAATGTATGGGCACCACGTTTCCGGCATCTCCGTTCGATACCTGCTTTCTCAAAATTTTTATAAACAATCTGTGTGAGTATCTTGGCTGAAGTAAAAGCAGAGTTAGTGACAGTATTTATAAAGATGTATTCCGATCTCACATCAGGCCTGTGATTCTTCAGATAGTCCAGGAGGAGAAACTGTACTTGTTCCGTAAACGGGACATTCACATGGATGCCGGTTTTATGTTGGGTTTTGCTGATGAGTTTTTTATCCCAGTTGATTTCATCAAATCTCAGCCATATGATATCACTTGACCTCAGACCGCATTCCGCAGCGATAAGGATCATGCATTTGTCCCTGATGCCACATTTTTTTGCAGTGTCAATACTTTCGACCAGAATTTTAATCTCTTCTGGCGAATAGTAGGATAGGATAGAATCTCTTTTGTCAGTAGTGATCATTGGAAACAGTTGGTATCCATCAAAAGACGACAGCCTCTGTTCATACATGATATTAAAGAATTGCCTGAGAGTAAACTGAACCCCGCTGATGGTTTGAGATCTGTAATCCAGACTGTTCACAAACTCATAAACATTCTTTCTATCAATGTTCTGCAGATCATCTGTCTGAGCGTCTTCAAGATAACTTAGGAATTTTCTCACGGTCTGGAGTTTTCGTTTGACAGTCACATCCCTGATTCCTTCTTTCTGTCCATTTTTAAATATTTCGATGTACTTAGCGCTGTTCATAATTTTCTCCTTTCATTTGCCAAGTACATTCAGTATAGCAGGTATATTTGATTTAAAAGTTATGAGAAGTAAAATACGAAGAAATAGATTGAAAATCGTGAATTAGCGCCATCTCTTCTCATAACTTTTCTCTTCTCATAAGATTGGGCAGGAGATCCTGCAACAATCCTTGATCCGGATACCGGTGAGATCACCAAAGCCTATATATTTGTCGGCGTGATGACTTATAGTCAGTACGCATATGTGGAAGCATTTCTGGATATGAAGCAGAAATCATGGATTAATGCCCATGTTCATATGTATGAATATTTTGGTGGTGTTGCCAGAATTCTCGTACCGGATAACTGTAAAACAGCGGTTGTCCACAATGGTGGCTTTAAAGACCAGCAGGTCAATGAAACTTATCAGGAAATGGCCGAATACTACGGCACCGCTATTATCCCGGCGCGTGTCAGGGCTCCAAAAGATAAGCCGAATGCTGAGGGGACAGTAGGAAATATTTCTACTTGGATCACAGCAGCTCTTCGGAATGAACAGTTCTTCTCCCTTGCCGAATTGAATCTAGCAATCAGAGATAAGCTGAAACTGTTCAACCAAAGGCTCTTTCAGAAGAAAGAGGGTAGTCGGCGAAGCTTATTTCTTGGGGAAGAAAAACCATTGCTGTCACCATTACCTGCTACCCGTTTTGAACTGAGTGACTGGAAAGCAGCCACTGTCCAGTTCAATTATCACATATCTGTGGACGGAATGCTATACTCCGTTCCGTACGAATACATTAAAAAGAAAGTTGATATAATGGTAACAGACACCACGATTGAAATTTTCTACAACCATAACCGCATTGCTTCCCATCGTCGTCTAAAAGGACGCCCTGGGCAGTACAGCACCATTACTGAACATATGCCGGCAGACCACCAGAAGTATCTGGAATGGAACGGTGACCGCTTCCGTAAATGGGCTGAGCGGATTGGCATAAATACGTACACTGCAGTCAATGCAATATTGACCTCCAAAAGTGTGGAACAACAAACCTACCGAAGCTGTATGGGGCTTCTTAAGCTTGCTGAGAAGTACTCAGATGCGTTACTGGAAGCTGCCTGTAAAAAGGCATTATCCTATACAGCATCACCCAGTTACAAGAGTATTAAAAACCTACTTGTAACCGGTTCAGAAAAGCTGGCATCGGAAGCAATCGATACCAAGACCACACATAAAGCACATGGCATCACACGAGGTGCCGATTACTATCGGAGGTAAACACATATGACCAATCAGAGTACAATGGATAAGTTAATAGAAATGCGCCTTACCACAATGGCAGATGCATTCCGCAATCAACTCAATGACCCAAAATTCAAGGAGGTTCCCTTTGAGGATCAATTCGGTATGCTGGTGGATATCGAATACAGCAGTCGCAAAAACAACCGTCTCAAAAGACTGATCAAGAATGCCGGTTTCGATCAGCCGGAAGCGAATATCATGGATATCAACTATACTTCCGGACGCAAGCTAAACAAGGAACTGATTCGCAGACTTGCTACCTGCGAATATATATCTGAACATCGGAATCTTTTTATTACCGGTGCTACAGGCTGCGGTAAAACTTACATGGCCTGTGCCTTTGGCATGGAAGCCTGTAAGCAGTATTACAATACCAAATATATCCGTCTGCCTGATCTGCTTATTGATCTGGAGGTGGCACGGACAGATGGCAACTACAAAAAGGTGATGGCTAAGTATGCCAATCCCGTTGTCCTGATTTTGGACGAATGGCTTCTATTGAAACCAACGGAATCTGAACAAAGAGATATCTTCGAACTACTCCATCGGAGACGCAAGAAATCTTCAACGATTTTTTGCTCCCAGTATGAGTTCGAGGAATGGTACGACCAACTGGGTGGTGATGATAGTCCTCTGGCAGATGCAATCATTGACCGCATTGCTCATGACAGTTATCGTATCAACATTACAAGCATTGATGCCGAACATGATATCTCGATGCGAGAGGTTTATGGCTTGGACAAAACATTACGTGAGTAAACTCGCATAAGCGGTTCCCGCTAGCCCGGACAGACGGTTTCCCGTCTGCCGGACTTGCGGTGTTACCGCACAAGAATATTCACTCGGCATTTATGGTTGGCTGGTAACTGTCAATCTCCAGAAACAAGGACTGTATTTCTTCAATGCTTAAAACATATGCGCTACGGTTGCTTTTACGGGTGAAGTTTCTCGGGACATAGCACTTAATTCCATATGCCTGCATGTACAGACTTAACTGTCGGAGAACGGAGATCCTTCCTGCAAGAGTAACTTTTGTTTCTGTTTTACGCAGAGTCCCCCATTTTCCCGCCAGTTCCTGAGTTATCACAGGAGTTTCAACCTGTTCCTGATTACAGAATTCATCAAATTTGTGAAGAATCCATTCTGCATGCTCATACTGGAAGCCTGCGTTTCTTTTTTCTGTGATCATGCTTTCGATAAATGGTGCAAAACAGCTGGTGAAACTATAGCGTCCTGACATCATACAGCCCCTCCTTCCAGAAGAAGGCTGTACTGTGTGAGGGACAGCGGACACAGACGCATCCTTTCTTCATCGAAAGAAAGATATTTCATAACACTGGTATTATCCGTATGACCAAGAGAATCCATTACCATCTGAATCCCTGCATTATTTCGTAAAAGAGTCGTTGCGAAAGTCCTGCGGAGCACATGAAAACCTTTGTTTACTACATCATACCGTTCAGGAAGAATACAGTAAAGAGAGTTGTTGCATATCTTGGTACTCATCCTGTCATAAGGTGCGTGATGATGGACGAAAACATATGGGCTGGCTGTTTCCGGTCTTCCTTTTACAAGATACCGGTAAACTGCATTTCCGGCGGCCGTAGTTAGTGGAAGTGACAAAGCGTTCTGTGTTTTATACTGGATGACAGATACCCTTCTGTTCTTCCAGTCGATATCTTTCATTTTTAAACGGACAACATCCGAGGCACGCAGTCCGAGTTCCAGCCCAACCGTAACAATCGCTGCTGTTCTCAGTTCCATTGGGGTGGAAGCTGCATGACGGTACTCATGGATTCGTTGTATCTGATCGCCACCTAGAATGTCTGTGATGCCGGCAGAACGTGCACGTTCTGAAAAGAGTGCCTGGTGAAGTCCGGTCTGTAAAAGTTTCTGTTCCTCAAGATAATAAAGAAACTGTCTGATTACCGCGAAACTTGTAGCACGTCCATATGGGGTGGCATGTTCAGCGGTAAGACTAAACAGACGGATATGGGCTATGGTCACTTTGTCAAAACCGTTTATCCCGTTTGTTATCAGGAAACGGCAGAAACGAAGACAACTGAACTTATAGTTTCTTGCTGTGGAATGACTCCGGAATTCGCGGATCAACCTATCCATAAAGCTTTTTACAGGAATACGGCACCATTCCGGGAAGGTATCAAGGATATCTATCCTGTATGTATAGCGTGTTCCTTTAAGCACAATCCCTTCCTCCGTGTACTGTTTAAAAAGCCGCAGGATACGTCTCCAGTTTTTCCAAGAATTCCCCAGGGTTCTTCTGATTTCTTCAAACCAGATCCCGGCTATTTCAGGATGATAACCTAATCCGTATCTGTAAAGAAAAAGGTATAAAGCTTTGAGGATATGTGACGAACTTTTCAACTGGGTAGTACCGTATCCAAGATCCCGGAGGACTGTTTCAAAAGCAGAGATACGTTCATGAAACTCGCAGGCAGAAAAAAGACTGCTTTTATTACGGAATTGTTCAAGAAGTGTCTGATGCTCTGATGAAAACAATTCCATACGGCCGATCTGAAAATAGATCCTGTCATCAAGCATTACACTCAGTTCCGCTGGTATTATATTAAGAGAAGCAAAAAATTCCAGCATGAATCTTGCATGGAGCAGATACATTTCCCTTGTATCTTTAGAACAATGAAAGTCTGTATGGATCAGCATATCAATCGCAGAAAAGGCAATCTCCTGTATTTCAGTTATTCCCTGCTCTGAAAGACAATACATGATCCTTGAACAGTGAACTTTTGCAATCTCAAACGATCTGTCTGTATATCTGGAACGACAGTTTTCAAGATACAGATTCAGGTAATACTTCAAAGAATCCGGAACTTTATCATAGGATGACTGGATCTGATAAAAAAGGGCATCTGGTATGGAGCCAGTAGTTTGAAAAACAATTAACTGACTGATATACTGCCGCCAGAAATAACATTTTTGCCGATTATACTTCCCCTGAATGCTTGCAATCCATTGGTCTGCTACTTCTTGAGAAAGATAAAGATTATTCTCTTCCAGATATTGGCCGAATTCCTCATAACATTGTTTGTGGGACAGCCGGCTTGAACTGCATTGTTTACGTTTGGTCAGATACGCTAATAATTGTTGCACTATGATGTTGTATTGGTTCATGAAACCACCTCCTATTTTTGATGGTTTCATTGTTCCATAAACTAATTTTTTTATCCTCATCTTTTTCAAAAAAGATACTGTAAAATCAATGTTTTTTACAAAAGATGAGGATAAAAATTTCATGTTTATAAACCGCAGACGATGTAGACTTTTCCAAGCCCGGAGATATCGCCTAACACAGGGTCTCCCGGATCAGATGGAGAATCCTGGCAAGAAGATGTGGATCGGCATCATTGCTGATCCGGATTCTCACATCCTTCATGGTCACTTCGATCGTATGCAGTCTGCCAGAAGATGTCTGCTGTTTTGAACTGTGATCTGGAATGATATCAATAGGGACCACATCTGGTTTGGACTGCGGGATTTCCAGATGTCCATAGTTTGGTACGGGGATCTGGTCAGCTGCCACTTTCCGGCACCGGCTGACCCAGTTATAAAAAGTGCTTACTGCGATACCGTTTTCACGGCACCAGTCGGCATCTGTCATGCCGCTCTGGCGGCATTCATTGATAAGCCTGAGCTGTTCCTTCATAGGAACACGGGCTTTGCGAGTATTGGACATAGCCTATCCTCCATAATTGTAGTGAAATAGTCTAAGTATCTAGCAGCTATAATTATAGAAGGATTCAAAGAATTAAAAAATCCGCTGGATTATTTGGCGGTTACGGCAGAACTTGCAATACTTACTTATCATGCAGCAAAAAGTTTGGGAATATCTGCTCTTTACATAAGTGAAGATTTAGACGAAAATTATGGCGCTTATGATCTTATATACAAATACCGACCGGAGAAAAAGGAATTTTCTATTATTGATTATCGTTCATGAATGGAGCTGTAGAAATGGAACGTGATAGAGAATGTAGACTGCTGTTAAATGATTTGAACGATATTCTTTCTGAACAATGTTTGGAACAAAGAGTTAGGTGCAGGTATTTGAATGATCCGGTGCAAGAGTTGGCAGAGTGTATCAATCAACTGCTGGATATTTGTGAGAGGGCAGTAACAATGACACTGGATATAGAAAATGATTATCGTACTATGCGGGCGGAACTGCAGAGCAATATCCGAAATCCGCTAAGCTGCATAAAAACAAGTTGCTTTCTAAGCAATTCACTTGCAGAAAAAAATATCCAGTCTGAAAAGCTCCAAGAGTATCTTCAAATTATAGAAAAAGCAGCGGAGGATATAGAGAGTGCATTAAAATAACTGATAATTGAAGAAGTGCTGGGCGAGGAGTTTTCGTCCAGTATTTCTTTCTGGAATGAGAAAAGTTGAATTTACAAATCAAGAGGAGGCATACACATGAAGTATGTTTTTCCAGAATATAAAGAGAATGTAGTGTTGGGCAACGGGAAATTACAGTTAAATCCAATGTCCTATCAGGTTATCTACGAAGGAAAGGAGATAGACCTGACACCCAGGGAATTTGAAGTTTTATATCTACTGGCTTTAAAGCCAAACTGGGTAATGCCAAAGACAAATATTTATCATTCTGTATGGGGTATTCATTATCATGATGATCAGATACCATACAGAACAGTAGAATATGTGATATGGAAGATAAGAAAAAAGATGGGACATGATATTATCGAAACGTTGGTCAATGTGGGGTATCGGTTGAAAAAGTTATAGTTTTTGGGAGATATAATTGAGATGAAATAGTATGTTATTATTAATGGAGGATTTATTACATGAACGGAAATAAGAAAAGTGCAAAACAGTATCACCAATCTGTAATTACTGCTTTAGAGAAAAAAGTAAATGACATGAAAGATTCCGCTTATTCAGGATTGTATAGTGAAATAGCATTTATCATTGGAATAGCAGTTATCATGATAGATACCTTTTTTCCACCAGAGGAAACGAAAGTTAATTGTGTATGGAAAATAATACTGATAGCTGTATCTATAGTCTGTATGCTTTATTTCGCCAAAAAAGTGAAAACAGTGAATGAAGTGGAAGAAGAGAAAAAGTTTTGGCCGAACTTTTTTATTCAATGGGCAACAAGTTTAGGATATATAAACATGCCTGTAGCTGTGATAGCTATTTTGGTAACCTTTGATAAGGGCAAAGCATGGACATTATTTATGATGGGGGTTGCTGTAATTCTGACAGGTTTAACTTTAATAGAAGCACTTGTAAAAACTTCTAAAATTGTAAAAATGGTTGTAAGAGAAAATAAAATTGATTAAAAAAATGTATCACGTTTCCCTGCATCTTCACAATGCCATAGAACAGGTATGTGTAATAAAAGGGAACTGGAGTTTGGCGATGAGATGTATCACATAGAGGAAAAATAGAGCGGATATGAGGAGGACATAGCTGCTTTTACTATAGGGACTAATTGAAGATACAGAATTTAAAAAAGTTCATAATAAAGGTTAGACAGATTTACAGGAAATAGAATCTTTACATATCCTGTAAATCTGTTTTTATATCGGTATAAAATAATTTTGGACTTCCGTTTCTGACAATTTTATTAAGGAGCATTCAGATACATTTTTTCCACAAATACAATACATATAATGGTCTTCTTGCCAGGTGTAAAATAATTTAGATAAATCAGGATTTAAAGAGTTGCATTGGGTTGCAGTACCAGTAAGACCGATTCTAAGCATTTTATAATAGGCTTCTTTTTGCGTCCATATTTTGTAAAATCTAAAAATTCGTTCAACATCTGAGGCATTGTTAATGTATTGAATTTCCGGTTGACTGAAAATGAGATCCATAATATCAAATGGTGGATAAGATATTTTTTCTACATCGGCTCCAACTGGAGAATTAGCTGATATACAACTGAGTATAGAACCATTTGAATGAGAAATACTGAAGTCATATTTAGGCTTAGATAAAAATAGCGGCTTGTGATTTTGAGAATATGAAAAGTATAATTCGGTATGCTTCAAACCAGATATAGTGCTTAATCCGATACGAGTAATAAGAGCAGAATAAAGAGAAAGTTTTTTGTCAAGTACATGAAAATATTGGTTTATTTTCTTTCTTCGTTCTTTGGAAACAAATTGCATTAAATCAGAATCTATATTTTTCCATTCGAGTGAAATAGTTGATAAATACAGCACTAGCACGAGTAAATCCTCCCTAAGTATAATAATGTGCAGTTTACCATAGGAACAGAAAAATTTCAAATGCAAAATGAGCATCTTATAAGGATATTTCTGTGTAATAAAGACAAAAATATGCAAGTAAATCCAAAATCGTCTATAAGAATATAAAATATGCTATGTTAAAAAAGTATAAAAGATAGCGTAAGAAAAGGGAATATTCTATCTAATAATCTTATTCTTATAACATCATGTAATATGGAGGCAAGGAATGAAAACAGAAGAAATTGTACACTTATTAGAAAATGTATACAAATATAATATATCAGAGCTTAGTATAAAAAGTGGAGATGAGAAGATTATCATCAAAAATGGCATTGATGAAAGGGCAGTTGATACTGTGGAAACTGTAACTGAAAGAATAGAGGGTGAAAGTAAAAATAGAATTGATGAAGAAAATATTATAAAATCACCCTTGGTGGGGCGTTTTTATGCAGCCCCTGCTGTCGGAAGTGATAATTATGTTAAAGTGGGAGATAAAGTAGAAGAGGGGCAAACACTTGCTATTATCGAAGCAATGAAATTAATGAATGAAATTAAGAGTGAATATAGCGGAACTATTAAAAGCATATTAGTAAAAAATGAAGAACTGGTGGAGTATGGACAGCCCTTATTTGTTTTAGTTTGAAAGGAGTTTTTATGTTTGAAAAAATACTTATTGCTAATAGAGGAGAAATAGCTGTACGAATTATAAAAGTATGTAAAGAGATGGGAATTAAGTCTGTAGCTATATATTCAGAGGCAGATAAAGACGCTTTACATACAAAAATGGCAGATGAGGCGATATGTATAGGACCTGCACCGTCAGGAGATAGTTATCTCAATATGGAAAATATTATTAGTGCAGCTGTAGGAACAGGAGCTCAGGCAATTCACCCAGGTTTTGGATTTTTATCAGAAAATAGTCTTTTTGCGGAAAAGTGCAAAGTATGTAATATTACATTCATTGGTCCAACACCAGAAGTGATTTGTAAAATGGGAAATAAAGTTGAAGCACGTAATATGATGAGAAATGCGGGAGTTCCGATTATATCAGGAAGCAGGACTCCCGTTTTTGATGTGTGTGAAGCAAAGAAAGTGGCATTAGAGCTTGGATTTCCAATTATGATAAAGGCAGCAGCAGGTGGTGGCGGAAAAGGTATGAGGATATCCAATACAGAAGATGATTTTAATGAAAACTTTGTAACAGCCCAGATGGAAGCTAATAGTTCATTTAGAGATGGAACGATGTATTTAGAAAGGTATATAGAAGCGCCAAATCATATAGAATTTCAAATACTTGCAGATAAATATGGAAATGTTATACAGTTGGGAGAAAGAGATTGTTCTATTCAAAGGCATCATCAGAAAATTATTGAAGAAGCTCCTAGCCCAAAACTATCGGTAAAATTAAGAAAAGAAATGGGAAATATAGCAATCAAAGTTGCAAAAATTGTAAACTACGAAGGTGCAGGTACAGTAGAATTCTTGCTTGATAAGTTCGGAAAGTATTATTTTATTGAGATGAATACACGTATTCAAGTAGAACATGGAATTACAGAGATGATATCTAATGTTGACATTGTTAAGGAACAGATAAAAATTGCAGCAGGCTATTCGCTTGAGTTTAAGCAAGAAAATATCTTACTGCAGGGTCATGCTATCGAATGTAGAATTAATGCGGAAAATCCGAAGATGGGTTTTGTCCCATGTCCTGGAAAAATTAATAATGTTTATTTTCCAAGTGGTAATGGTGTTCGCATTGATACTGCATTATTTAATGGTTGTAGTGTTTCACCTTTTTATGATTCTATGCTTGCAAAAATTATAGTGTATGATTCAGAACGAAGAAAGGCTATTAGAAAAATGAAAAATGTTTTAAAAAAAATAAAAATAGACGGAATTATAACTAATTTAGAATTTCAAAATGCTATTCTAAATCACCGCGATTTTGAAGAAGGTAATTTTACAACGGACTTTATTGTAGATAAGTTTAGTTGATGATAAAGACATAAGAGGAATGACATTATGAATGACAAAGATAATCGAACAGATAGAAATAAAGAAAATATACCAGCAGTACCACCTGGAATGTGGATTAAGTGTACGAAATGTGGAAAATTGATTTATAGAAAAGAGTTAGAGAAAAATAAATTTATTTGTATGAAATGTGGAAAATATTTTAGAATGCCTTCGGAAAATAGAATTTTGGATATTATAGATGAAGGATCATTTGTTGAACTGTTTACAGATGTATTGGATAAAAATCCAATTGATTTTCCAGGATATAGTGAAAAAAAAGAGATAATTAAAAAGGAAACTAATCTAGAGGAAGCTGTTATTACAGGAAAAGCGTCAATAGGGCATATAGAGGTTATGCTTGGTGTATGTGATACAAGATATCTGATGGGAAGTATGGGGTATATTGTAGGCGAGAAAATAACAAAATTATTCGAAAATGCAACCAAAGCCCAGCTACCAGTTATTATGATTAATTGTTCAGGAGGCGCACGTATGCAAGAAGGCATCATATCCTTGATGCAAATGGCAAAGACAGTAGATTCGGTAAAACAACATTCAGATGCGGGGTTATTGTATATATCAGTTTTGACAGATCCGACAACCGGTGGGGTGGCAGCTAGTTTTGCTATGTTAGGTGATGTGATATTGGCTGAACCAAATTCATTAATTGGGTTTGCGGGTCCACGAGTAATTGAACAAACTACAAAACAGAAGTTGCCTGTAGGATTTCAAACCTCAGAATTTTTATATGAACATGGATTCCTTGATATGATTGTTATAAGAAGAGAATTAAAGGAACGTATCTATGAAATTCTTAAAGCTCACCAAAAGCCAAAGGTTATAGAAAGAAAACGTAAAACAATTTCTGTGTGCACTTTTTGTGATTATAAGGACAGTTGGAAAAAAGTACAATTATCAAGAAAAATAGATAGACCGACGACAGTAGACTATATCACCCACGTATTTGAAAGATTTATAGAATTTCATGGAGACGGTGAAACCGGAGAGGATCAAGCAATAATTGGAGGTATAGCCTTTTTAGATAATATTCCAGTTACAGTTATAGGACATCAAAAGGGAAAAACGACAGAAGAAAGAATTATTAGAAATTTCGGAATGGCACACCCTGAAGGATATAGAAAAGCAATTCGTCTTATGAAAGAAGCGGAGAAATTTAGAAGACCAATTATAACATTTATAGATACACCTGGTGCAGCATGTGGAGTTGAAGCTGAAAAAAGAGGAGAAGCATCTGCAATAGCAAAATGTATATATGAAATGTTCAATTTAAAAGTGCCGATTTTGAGTATACTTATAGGCGAAGGTGGGAGTGGAGGAGCTTTAGGTTTAGCTGTTGCAAATGAGGTTTGGGCTATGGAAAATTCTACATATTCAATACTTTCTCCAGAAGGTTTCGCTTCTATTTTATGGAAAAATGAAAAACGTGCAAAAGAGGCAGCAAACCTTATGAAAATGACGGCAAAAGATTTATTAGATTTAGGAGTGATTGAGAAAATATTACCAGAAGGGAATGGAGCATCAGAGTTCAAAGTAATTACAGATTTTTTACAAGTTCAAATTCTTGATTTTATATATAATATGTCCCTTAAAAATGAAGATGAAATAGTGGCTTCAAGAGAAACAAGATTTAGAAGTTTTTAAATAGAGTTGATAAAGACTGAAGCGAAAAAACCTTCAGTCTTTATTGATTATTTTAAGTTGCGATTATGTAAAGAGATAAGTGTATTTTTTACTAGGTCATGTATAAAGCATATTTCTTTAGTTGAACAGTTTTTTAAAAGTAGAGAAATTTCTGTTTCATATACATTTGATGCTTGATTAATGCAGTCACATAATAATTCATCGGCAGATACATCAAGAGCATTTGCAATAGAAATAAAGGTTGTTAAACTTAGTTTGGTACAGCCTGTTTCAATATGCGAAATGTGTGTTGTTCCAACATCTGCTTTTTCTGCCAAAGCTTCTTGGGTAAGATTCTGGGATAGGCGTTTTTCACGAATACGTTTACCTAGGTTTACAAAATTGTTATCTTTCATAATTGCACCTCCATGATTATATGTGTATTGTATGTGCAATCAAAATATTTCTTAATAACCTACATGTGCATATAGACTAAATAATGATAGTTTTAAGATGTTTAGAGAGTGTATGAAATAAAGCACATGGAATATATATTATTTAATCGGATTGCACTAATAAGATATGTAAACTATTTGGTAGAATCGCTAAAATCATGTTCACAGAAAGAAAAAAAGGCAGAGGTGATAAATATGCCAAGAATAGCAATTGTAGATGATCAGGAAGAGTATTTAGAAGAAATTTGTAATTTAATAGAGAAGTTTTATTTTAAAAATGGAATTCCATACGTTGTGAATACTTTTTCAAATGCACAGTTGTTACTATACGAAATGGAAGAAAAATTGTATTTTGATATTTATCTATTAGATATTGAAATGCCTGGGATAAACGGACTATCTTTAGCTGAAAAAATACGTTCTATGGATGATGCAGGATATATTGTGTTTATCACGTCACATTTAAAATTTTTAATAAATGGATATGATTATTTTGCATATCAGTTTATCCCTAAAAATAATTTGAAAAAGAAGTTGATATCGACATTAGAATCATTACAAAAAAGGCTGGATATTGAAGAAGAAAAGTTTTATCAAATATGTACTAATCATAGATATGAGAAAATTTTATATAAGGATATCTATTATGTGTATAAAGATGAAAAATATGCGATTTTTGTTACCCAAAACGGAAATATACCTATACGAGAAACCTTGAAGAACATTTATAAAGATTTAGAACAAAAAGAATTTATTTTTATAGATAGAGGATACATTGTTAACGTCGTACATATTATGAGTTTATATAAAAAAACTATTTACTTGCGTAATAGTAAAAATCTTAAAATTAGTAGAACATATACTGAAGAGGTAAAAAAGAGAATTCACACTTATTGGAAGGAACACACAACAAATGGAAGAGATATACATACTTAATGTACTCCAATATTTACTAGGATATTTTGAGATTTATATGTGTTTTGAGATACTCCAAAAAGTTTATAAAAAGGAAAATACAAAGATAAAACAATGTTTTGAAATATTGATTTGTATAAGTTTGGCAGTAATAGAAGCTATTAATCGTAGCTTTCGATTATATTCTATTTTATTAATTGCTGTTGTTATAATCGTAATAAGTATAACGTTCTCATTGATTTATAAAATCAAATTACGATATACATTGATTCATACCTCATTGTATTGTTTGAGTTTAGAATTATTAGATCTATTTATCATATTTACAATGGGAATAGTGTTACATAAAGAGGATTTGGGGATTGTTATAGGAAGACAAAACAGTATATCCAGAATATTGGCATTGTTTTTGGGAAGAGCTTTAATGTTTCTAATTTCCTTAGCCATAGTGAGGTATAAAGAACTTATAGATAAAAACCGCATAGGATCACTCGTGTTGATTTTGTTATCGGAAATTATCGGAGTTATATATTTTCAATCAGTGTATGCAGGCGATTCTATTCCTGATTTAGCAAAAGGATATTATATGTATTTCGTTATCATTATTTTAGCGATAATGTTTTTTGCTATATATTCGATTTATCGAAGCGCGTTGGAAGAAAGTAAAATTATTAAATTGAGAAATCGAATGTTGGAACGTAATTATGAAGATCTTAAAGTATATTATAATGATTCTCGAACTTTATTTCATGATTATAGAGCCCATATTACTTTGTTGCAAAAATATTTGGAAGAAAATCAAATAGATAAAGCCTGTTTATATCTCAATAGTATTAATAAACCACTTGCAGAATTGGAAAAGAAAATTTATACAGGAAATGCAGTTATTGATCTGGTAATGAATTATAAATTATCAGAACTAAAAGAAAAGAATATTAAAATAGAATATGATATTATGCCAATCGATTTTGGCAACTACCATTTTGAAGAAAGTGATATATTTGTTATTTTATACAACTTGTTCGATAATGCTATAGAAGCTTGTGAAAATATCTACACAAGAGAAAAATGGATTTATTTATCATTAAGGCTTATTAATAATATGTTTATGCTTTGTATACAAAACAGCTACGAAATCGAGCCTAAATACGAAAATGGAGAACTTCTAACTATAAAAACAGATAAGCATTTTCATGGAATTGGTATGAAGAGTGTGAAGAAAATTGTTGAAAAATATGAAGGACAGTTAGAATATGATAATAAGCAAAATATATTTGAAGTTAGCATAACCCTTTTCTGAAGGTCAAAAAATTGTAAGTTAAGACATAATACTGACAAAATCTAAAAATATGGTATTATTTTAATAATCAAAGGAGGAGAAAAAATGAAAACATGTTCAGAAAGAAATGAGCAGCGGATAAATAGTTTACAATTATCAGAAAGTTTGGAAGACGAAATAAAGGAACTTGATGGAAAGAATGTAGAAGCAGGAGATGTTATTTTTACTACAGATACATCTTCATTTCTTACAATAGTTTGCTGCTAAAATATTTTTAAATAAAAGGAGAGATATTAATATGGAAAATGAATTTACCGGTTTTAATTGTTTTATGGAAGAAAGTAGCGAAGTAGGTAAGGCATATATTGACATGATTTTGCAGCAGGAAAAGGCAAGTGCATTGGATAATAAAACACGTGAATTAGCGTATATTGCAGTGCTTGCAGCTACAGGAATTATGGGTGGTTTGCTTTATCATGTACAATCTGCTAAAAAGTTAGGCGCAAGTCGTGATGAGGTAAAGAGTGCAATACTGGTGGGATTACCGGCTGTCGGATTGACCATTATTGATGCGTTGGAAGCCGCTCTTAAAGCCTTTGACGGAAAATCAGACCAAATCCTTTGATTAAAAAGAAGAAGAGCCTATCACATAGTGATAGCTCTTCTTCTTTTGTTTCTATAGAATTTTAAAAGTTTTAAGATATACGAATAATTGCCCATCTTGTTTCTGTGAAGGTTATTCAATAAAATGGATCCGGGACAGTAAGAACATATGGTAAGGTTGAGGATTATTCTTAAAATTAAGTAAGTGACAAATGGGAGAAGGTTTGTGGTTTCTTCCTGAAATATTTGTTTTTAAAAGACGTTTGGTAAAGTGGCAATCCAATTTTCAATTGCTTGGACTAATATAAGTTGCTGTTGTAGAACGGCCATACCTGCAGTTGGAATTTCAGGTTTTTGCTCTTTGGAATTAATATTATCTTCTAAATATGCTTTCAGTATTTCAATGTTATTTTTTATATCAGAAAGGCATTTTTTTTGCTTATCAGGAGAAAGATTATTTATATTTACTATTACTGCATTAAAATCCAGAAAGATGTGAATTGGTTTAGAAGAAATATCAAGCATTAACTTCTCAAATTCTTTCTCCCCTGTATCTGTTAAAGTATAAATAGCCTTTTCTGGCATTTTTCCTTCTTTAATCGTAGTTCCTTTTATAAGGCCTTTTTCCTCTAATTGAAGAACTTTTTTATATATAGAAGGGGTACTAATTTTTACCCATTTGGATATATTACGATATTCTACAAGTTTTTGAATATCATAAGCGCTTAAAGCTGATGTCTTTAACATACCTAATACAATTAAATCAATGGTTGCCATGCTGACCTCCTATCCTTGACATATACTATATATTATAGTAGTATAGTTATTGATTTAGTTATAAATTATACTACTATAATTTTACGGTGTCAATACAAATAGAAAATAACAAATGATTTATTGGGTGAATATAAATGAGAGAACGCTATTTATTTGAAAGAAAATATATAAGAAAAGATAATGAGTTGAAAATTCCTTCTAAATGGGAAAAATTAATAGGAGAAGATACAGTTAAGATACTTTGCAAAGAGTATAAAGAGATTTCTTCTTTTTTTTCTGAAAATACTCAATATTATGAACAGGAAGCTCCCTCAAATGTTGAGTATATGGAAATTTTAGAAATGTATTTAGCAGGGAGTTATAAAAGCGAAATCATTATAGAAAATACAATGAAAGATAAATTGTTTTTTACATTTTATATACCATTTTTTAAACTAGCCCGACATTATTCAAGAAAAAAATATGGAGATATTTTAGAAAAATATTTTTCTAAAGGAATTTATGAGGAGTTATATTCGGCCTTAGCTTGCGTGGCAACCAGGGTTTTAGTTAATGAAATACCGTTTCTTGAAAATAAATTGGTAGGAAAGAACGCAAATGAAAAATATTCTGCATATGTTAAAATGTATTTAAGTAATGATGAATATATAGAGGAGCTTTTTCAGTTTTACCCTCTGTTATTAAGATGTATTTTAGAGAAAATTTGTAGTGTCGTAGAGTTTTATCATCAATTGATCAGTAGATGGAAAAAAAATGTAATAGAAATAAAAAAATGTATAAATATAGATAATACCGAGATTACAAAAATTAAGAAAGTAGGGGATAATCACAGAAATGGAAAGCATACGGTGAAAATTTTTTTGAAAAACGGAAATGCTGTATTTTATAAACCAAGAAATTTGAGGATATCAAAAATTTATTATGAATGCTTAAATATATTATATGAATATGTAGGATTGTCATGTTTTAAATATAGAATAGCAGATTTTGGAGAGTACGGTTGGGAAGAAGAAATAAAATATCAAAAATGTAAAAATAAAGATGAAGTAAAAAATTATTATGTTAGAATGGGGTGTCATATTGCACTGAGTTACATATTAGATATTCAGGATTTCCATTATGAAAACTTGATTTCTCATGGGGAATATCCTGTATTTATAGATATTGAAGTGCTCTGTGGACATATCAAAAAAAATTATATTCCGTTGACCGCTAACGAGAAAGCAAAATTATTTGTAGAAAATTCAGTATTAGGAAGTGGGATTTTACCAAGGGGAAATAAGGAGATGGATATATTTTGTGCTTTAAGCGGAAAAGGCGGAATAAAAACTGGGAGAAAAAGATTGATCCTGATAAATTCCAAAACTTCAGATATGAAATTTGTATACAAAGATGCAAAAACGAAGAAAGGATATAATAGTCCACAGATAAATCATAAAGAATATAGATATAATGGATTTGTAGATGAGATTTGTCTTGGATTTAGGAAAAGCTATGAATATATCTGGAAAAATAATAAGATTTTTGAGGGACGATTTCAAAACTTTAGTTCCAGAATGTTGTATAATCATACTCAAAACTATTCTAAACTTATTCAATTATCATATCACCCTATGTTTATGACAGATGGAGGAGAAAGACAGCTAATCCTTTCAAAAAATTTCTTCTTCCATATACGAATTAATCCAAAAAATGGAAAAGATTTATTTGAATCAGAGCTATATGCTATGCTTAAAGGAGATATTCCTTACTTTAGTTTTTTATCGAATAAAAAAGAATTGTATATGGATAATCATCAAATGATCAAAGAATATTTTACCATTACACCAGAGCAGTATATTAAAATGCGGATTAAATCATTATCTAGTCAGGATTTATATATTCAACAATATTTATTAAATAACGCTATAAAAGGATCAACAGTTCATTTGGAAAATCGAATGGATTATATGCATGATACAAATTTTTCCGTTATTAAAATATGCAAACAGATTGCTGATTATCTTATGAAAATAGGGATAAAGAATAGTTTAAAAACAGATATTAATTGGATTATTTCCTTGACTGGTACCATACATATATCAGATATGTTTTTATATGAAGGAATTGCTGGCATGATAGTTTTTTTTGCAGCATTAAATCAAGTAGCACCAACAAGAGCATATTTAGAAGTACAGAATATTTTATTGAATAAGCTGCTAGAATATACAATGAATAATTCTTCTTCAAAGGCGTATTCAGGTGCATTTTGTGGTGAGGCATCTATTATTTATACATATTTGGTATTATATAAGATAAGCAACGAAGAAAAATATATAAAATATGCAAAAATACATGAAAATAAGTTGTTTGCTAGTTTGGAAATAGATAGGATGGGAGATTTGCTATATGGTAATGCCGGTGCTGTCATAATATATTTAAATATGTATGAATTAACAATGGATAAAAAATATATTTTGCGTGCTGAAATTGCGGCGAATTATATTTTGAAAAATTTGAAAGAAAAGTATAGCATATTTAATAATATTGAAGGTAATAAAATTTCTCGGCTGGATAGGGGGATTGCACATGGAGGTAGCGGATATAGTATTTGTTTTACAAGATTATTTGGAAAGACAAAGAAGAGGAAATATCTAAACATTGCATTGGAGCTATTAAAGTATGATATTAAAAGAAATAAAAAAGAGAATCAAAGAAGTAGAAAGATATATTGGTGTCATGGGGCAGCAGGAATAGTATTGGCGCAGCAAGAAATATTAAAATATATTGAAGATGGTTCATATCAGCATATTTTTGAAGATTATCAGACAAAAATTAGCATGATAGAGAATAATTTTAATATAGAACTGGATAGTTTATGCTTATGTCATGGGATTTTAGGAAATATTATGATTATAGAACAATTAACAGGAAAAATTCCGTGTGTACCTTGGACAAGCACTCTGAGTAAATTAAATTATTTTATAAAAAAAAATCTGTGGACAAATTTAGAAAATGGTAATCCAGGATTCATGATGGGATTGGCAGGAATTGGATATGCAGTGCTGTATTTAGATGAAAATACAAAAAAATTTCCTAATATTTTAAAACTAGAACTCTAAAAAACTCTTCAAGAAACAAGAAAATTTCTTGACTATTACTATAAATTATAGTATTATAATAAATGTCACTATAATTTATAGCATTAGAAAAGGAGTGGAAAAATGAAAGGACATAACAAAAAAATGGAATTATTAGGGAGTGCACCGATTCCAAAAGCGTTATTGGCAATGGGAATTCCAACTATGATAGGAATGATGATCAGCGCAATTTACAATTTGGTAGATGCCTATTTTGTTGGAGGCTTGGGAACGAGCCAAATGGGTGCGATTTCAGTAACGTATCCTTTAAGTCAGGTGATTGTTGGGTTAGGACTATTGTTTGGTAATGGCGCAGGCTCATATATTTCTAGGCTGCTAGGACGTGGGAATAATGATGATGCTAAAAAAGTTGCGAGTACAGCCTTATACAGTGGTCTTTTACTTGGAATTATTTTCATAATTGGCACGTTAGCTTTTCTTGAGCCAATTCTGAAGTTTCTTGGTACAACAGAAAGTATCATGCCATATGCGATTAAATATGCAAGAATTTTTATTGCTGCATCTATTTTTAATATTTTCAATGTGATGATGAATAATATTATAACAAGTGAAGGTGCGGCTAAAATATCTATGTTTGCAATGTTGTCAGGCGCATTATTAAATATGATTTTAGATCCTATTTTTATAAACGTATTAAATATGGGCGTTACAGGAGCTGCTATTGCTTCAGCTATTGGACAGGCTCTTTCAACAGTTGTTTTTCTTTCATATATTCTTATGAAAAAAAGTATTTTTACATTTAAGATTAAAGATTGTTGTTATTCTAAGGAAAATATGAAGGAAATTTTGAAGATAGGAGTACCAACATTGGTATTCCAGTTATTGACAAGTTTATCAATAATTTTAATTAATAATCAGGCCAATGCTTTGAGTGTAACACATACAAAAGAATATGTAGATTCAGTAATTGCCGGAATGGGAGCTGTAACAAGAATAGTTTCTATGGGAAGTTTAATTGTATTTGGATTTATTAAAGGTTTTCAACCGATTGCAGGATACAGTTATGGAGCGAAAAATTTTAAACGTCTAAATGAATCAATTAAAACATCTATTTTGTGGTCAACAGTGTTTTGTGTGCTTTTTGGATTGATATTAATTTTATTCCCTGCAACAATTATTTCTAAATTTACAGCAGGAGATATGGAACTTGTTAGAATAGGGCAGGCTTCACTCAGAGCAAATGGATTTTCTATTATGCTTTTTGGATTTTATACGGTGTATTCTTCTCTATTTCTTGCCTTAGGTAAAGGTTTAGAAGGATTTATTTTGGGAGCTTGTAGACAAGGGATTTGTTTTGTACCAATTATCTTGTTATTGCCGAGTTTGGTAGGAATAAGTGGTATCTTATATGCACAGCCAATTGCAGATCTTATTTCTGCAATTATCACAGTGTTTATGGCCATAAATTTACACAAAAGTTTGGAAAAGGAAAGACTTTCATATATTAAAAATGTAGAATAATGATAGACTATGCCTTATTATTAAAAAATTGAGAATTAATAAAAATTAGCAGGATATAATTTTCCATAGTTATATCCTGCTAATTTTTTGTACAAATAATAAATATACCATATACAAAATAGAGTAAAATACTTTCTCTTTAAAAAATTTCATTAATTTTTGCTACGAGAATAAATGAGTATCCTGAATGATTTTTCAACACCAGTCTTGTGATATAAAAATCATGTTTGAGGATCATTTTTTGCGTTCTAAATTTTTATGAAGAAATGGCTCAAGGTTGCTATATGAGTATTCCAATGCAATAGTGCATGCTTTCCAAGGATTCAGAGCACCCTTTTCCGGAAAAATAGTGCATATCTTTCCGGAGCAGAGTGCAGCATTTAATTAGTATTCATCAGGAATAGCTATTCCGTGTTCTGTAAGAAGTACTTGTAAACGGTCAATATATTCTCTTAAGTGCTGGATTTCTCTCCAATTATCATGACACAGTTCATCGGCTTCCTCTAATTCGTGGCGGGTTATTTCATAATCCGTAAACTTGATGCATTTATGGTCTTTGCTGAAGGCGCAATAGTCAGTCATGGACAGCTCCTTTCCGGGAAGCGTTAATGCCATGGCGTTCCCTCATGGATACACGGCCATCAATCATCACCTCGTAGGAATTATGAATGATCCGGTCGATGATTGCTTCGCAAATAGTGGCATCACATTCATTTCCAATGCGGTTGTACCAGCCTTTTGGTTCAAACTGTGTACAGAAAATCACAGAGCCTTTTACACTACGGGCTTCAATGATCTCGAGAAGCTCCCGTGTCTGTTCTGTAGATACTGGACTTAACAGGAATTCATGTGAAGTGATTGCAGAGAAAGATTTCTTTCAGGATTTAGGGAAAGTGAATGTATTGGAGCTTTTGAAGTATTTGGCAGAGTTTCAATTGCCGATGTTAAGTAAAGAGGCATACAGACAGATTGTAAAATATGCAGAAGAACTTTATCCGTTATTAAGAGAAATCACACCCCGCTTACATAAAAACATATTGTCTTGCTTTTTGACAAGGTGGCTGGAGAATGAACAGTTATTGTTTGATTTAAACAGATTTGTAAGGCAGGGTTGGATTTCGCAAGGAAATTTCTATACAAGAACAGGTTATATACAGGAGGTTTACCGATATGCCATAAAATCTGTGGATCGATTGGAATATTATCAGGAGTCCGTACTTCTTTATGCAGTTAAACATCAGAAAAAACACTTTTTAAGGTTGTACGAAGAAAATACGGAATTGTTTCTTGGACTTCCATGGAATTCTATTTTATTCGAAGAAGCATTTTATAAGGATTATATCAATCTGAATACATTAAATCTTCAAAACTTAAAGGAATGCAGAAAAATAAAGGAATATTCCGCTATAGAAAAGGCAGATATGAAGCAAAGAGAATATACTTTTGCAGAAATAAAACTGTTTTCTTCCTGTCCTAATAAGGCATATATCCGCTTGTACCATAAACTAAATTATGGTAGAGTAGATGATCGTCTGAGAGTCATGCAGGAAGTTGTGAAAAGAAGGCTTTTGGGAAGCACAGAAAGAGAAGAAGATTTGGAAATTGTTGCTGCTTTTTTATCCTACAAACCGTTGTCGAAGTGGTTGGGAAATGAATTAAGTAATATTTCCGGTTTAGAGGGAACAGATATACGGGATTTGTTTCTTTCCTGGGAAGAAATTGTACGTTTCCTTCCAGAAGTAAAAAACTGTTTCCAACTGCGGTATTTGATAGCAAATAAAGAAAAATTAAGTGTGTACGAAAATTTTCAGTCTGTCTATGCAGATATATTAAAGAATGATTCTCATTGGGAATGGCTTAAAAGTACCTTTGGATTCTCAGATCAGTTTATCAGAGAACATGAAAAGAATATCCAAACATTCCTGGAACAAGGTGGTTCTGAGATTTTATATGAATTTTACAAAGCGGATACTGGACAGAAAGAAATGTTACGGAGATTGTTAGTGGCAGAATTTATGGGAAGATTTAAGGAATTAAAATACCATGATACGGATCTGGAAAAAGAACTTGCTTTTCCAATTTCTGCAAAACAAATGGAAATATGGGTAGAAAACCTACAACTTCAGAAAAAGGAATGGAGAATCTGGGAAGAAGACAGGTTTCTTCCAGTCATGCAGATTGGGGAAATGCCAGATAAAACCTGTTTAAGTTATAGGACAGGAATGTACCGGAATTGCCTGTTATCCTGTTTTGACAGTAATAAGAAAATTTTATATGTTTCCTATCAAGGGAAGATTGTCCTGCGTGCAATTCTTCGGCTTACAAAAGCATCCAAAGAAAAGAGGAAACGGGAAAGCAAAGAATTTGTAGATTTTAAAAAGGAGACGGGTAGAAAAGATAATCCTGAGCAACTGGTTCTGTTTTTGGAAAGATCCTATGTAAAAGGGATTTCAGAAAAATTGGAACAGGATATGTTTGATCTTCTTCTTAGTATGGTAAAAGAAAAAGCAGGAAAACTCAATATCTCATTGTTGATCAGTTATGATTACGTTGGTTATCTTCCAAGTGGACAGTTTCAAAAAGAGAGTAGATACATCTATATTTCCGCCACCAAAGGAAAAGAGCAATATTTGGATTCTCTGGGTGGAAACCATGGAATTGCTTCTGAAGGAAAGTACCTGAGAGCATCGGTCTATCTTCCAATATCTCAGAAAAATTGTGTGCATGGAAAAGAGGAAGGAACGGAATTTACCGAACTGTCATAGGAAATTCAATTTGTCAAGTCTTTCAATGATTGATATAATAATAGAACAAGAGAATGATTGGTTGTAGAAAAGGGAGGAATTTACGTGAAGCATGCAAAAGCAGATATTATATTTAAAGATTTTTGGCGTAGCAATGAACAGCTCGCAGCTCTTTTTAATGTAGTTGTGTTTGGTGGAAAAGAGGTCATTAAGCAAATGATTTGTAAACTTTTGAATATTTCCGAAGAAGAGGTATCAAAAATAAAAGATAGAAAATAATACCGTTTTTCAGAAAATGAAGTAAAAGGAATAGTGGTACATTTAAAGACGTCAAAAACAATGGATTTTTGGTGTCTTTTTTGTACCCTAAAATGAGGAGAAGATATGAATAAGTTGATATGTAAAAAATGCGGAAGAGAAATTTTACCGGAGAATGATAAAGCCTTAAAAGAGAAATACCCATATTATTGCGGTTTTTGTGATGAGAACAAATATGAATTTGAGTGTATAGGCGTAGAAGAAAATGAGAAAAAGAACAGAAAAGGAGGGCACTGATATGACAGACGAAGAAAGAGTATTATCCTGCCAACGTGAGATTCGAAGACTTCGGAGTGTTGTCCGGGATTATGAAGAAGAAAGAAGAGTGTTTCTTGAATGGTTAGAAACGGAAAGCAAAATGCCGTCTGAAAACCAGGCTGGATTAAATATGGTAAAACAATATTTGGATACGTATCTATACCAAAGTTAGAAAAAACAATAAGATTTAGGAGAATTTATGACAAACGGATATTTTGTGATAGAAAAAAAAGGAAAAATTGCAAAGGCAGTTTACTTAGTGTCAGATGCATATCTGGACAATGGATATGGAGAAAAGATTATCCGGGCATTTGCAGAAAAACAGGAATTAAAATTTTGGGAGAAAACATATCAAAATTTAGATTCGATGGATAAAAGAAATATACAATCAATAAAACCAGAGTGGTATCGAAAGACAACACATTCTAGCAAGGGAGATATTTTTTCAGAATATGCTTATGTAGTCCGGGGAGAGAAACTGAGAGCGTATCACTATGGGAAATTGCTTTTCTGCCTAAAAAGAGAAGATGCAGAAATATGGCTGTACTTATTGAAAAATATGCAGCAATTGATAGATCATTTTTTATATTCAGGCGAACTGTTGGAATATCAGTGGAAAAATTATTTTTCCATATTCCAATTTTTACAGAAGAAAATAGAAGATGGGTTCGGCAAGCAAGAGTTTCAGCAGTATATGCGAAGAGAAGGACTCCCCCTTGCCTTTTTCAGAGATGAGCATTTGGTAGATGTATGGAATAGATATGATAGACCTGCGTATCAAAAAATATGGAAAAAAGGGACTTAGGAGGTCTTGTTTATTGTGGCAAGGCAGGAGCGTATCTGGAGAGCATACATACAAGGTCCGTATAGTCGGATTGCGGTATTTCAAAAATGTTCCAGTGAGAAAAAAATGTGTGACGTAATACGATTAGAACTTAGAAAAGAAAGCCTTAAATTTGAACAGTATGCAAAAATAACTGCTTATGTGAGTAAAATAGCAAAGGAATTATTCAGACAGAAAATAAATCTAGAGGAGATACAACGATATTTACAGGAAGAACAGAAAAAATCACCTTGGTATCTTTGTGAAAGTGATCTTTCTGTTACAAACATTATCAATCACTTAAAGATGATTTTGCGAAATGAACAATATAGACATAATAGGTAAAAACAGTAGAAAGAAGAGGCAAATAATATGGAGAGATATGATGCACGAAAAGAAACTTACGAAGAAATAGAGATCTTTGATACCTTGGCACTTTTTTCTTCGGGAAGAATTCAAAAGGATAGTGTTCCAGAAGGTTTTTATTGTTATGAAGTTCGGCATGATGATGAGGGCAGAGGAATTCCATGTGAATTAAGTGCTCATATTTTAGTGAATTTTTGGGGAACTGTAATATCCAGAGTTCCGCTAATACAAGAAAATAAATGCAGAAGATATATAGAAGATGAAGATTGGAGTTATACGGGAAATATAGAAATACGGTTAGAGTCATGGATTGATGTATAACCTATAATTACAAGCACATCAGGTAGGTCAATAATATAGTGCTGTTGATCTACCTGATAAGTTATTTTTTATGGTGGAACATAATCTAGTGTGCTGTATCGTTGATATTTAACATTACTACTGCATCTTATTCAGATGCAGTAGTAAATGTCGGATACAAGGAATTCAATTTA
>OLVP01000061.1_pt1 | contig 90355 bp, 94 predicted proteins | sample 1673281 | NCBI WGS metagenome assembly OLVP01 (sample SAMEA3178940, study PRJEB25190) | human gut metagenome | biome: human gut; feature: human-associated habitat; material: faeces | place: Austria | collected 2013
CCGTGGTGGCGTCCAGATGGGTGAAGGTCGTGGCAGGGGCCGGGTCGGTCAGGTCGTCTGCAGGCACGTAGACAGCCTGTACGGAGGTGATAGAGCCCTTGCGGGTGGAAGTGATACGCTCCTGCAAAGCGCCCATCTCGGTGGCCAGCGTGGGCTGGTAGCCGACGGCGGAGGGCATACGGCCCAGCAGAGCCGAGACCTCAGAACCGGCCTGGGTGAAACGGAAGATGTTATCAATGAAGAGCAGCACGTCCTGATGCTTGACGTCACGGAAATACTCCGCCATCGTCAGGCCGGACAGGGCTACACGCATACGGGCTCCTGGCGGCTCGTTCATCTGGCCGTAGACCAGCGCTGTTTTGCTTAGAACGCCGCTCTCGCGCATTTCGCCGTACAGGTCGTTGCCCTCACGGGTACGCTCACCAACGCCGGTAAAGACAGAGTAGCCGTTGTGGGCAGTAGCAATGTTGTAGATCAACTCCTGGATCAGAACAGTTTTGCCGACACCGGCACCGCCGAACAGACCGATCTTGCCACCCTTGGCATAGGGGCAGATCAGGTCAACGACCTTGATGCCGGTCTCCAGAATTTCGGTGGAGGATTCCTGTTCGTCAAAGGCAGGGGCGGCGCGGTGGATAGGCCAATGCTCTACGTTTTCGGGCGCGGGCTGCTCATCGACAGGCTCACCCAGCAGATTGAACACGCGGCCCAGGCAGGCATCGCCTACCGGTACGTTGATGGGGCCGCCGGTGTCGACGGCGTCGACACCGCGGACCAGGCCGTCCGTGGCGGCCATGGCGATGCAGCGGGCTACGTTATCACCGATATGCTGCGCCACTTCGACGACCAGCTTTTTGCCGTGATTGTCAAGTTCTACCGCATTCAGCAGGGCGGGCAACTCGCCGTCCTTGAAGCGGATGTCCAGGACCGGGCCGGTGATCTGCACCACCTTTCCGATGTGTTTTTCTGGCATAGCACACACTCCTTTGTGGGCTTCTTAAGATTCTGCGTCGGCACCGGCTACGATCTCGGTGATCTCCTGGGTAATGGCAGCCTGGCGGGCGCGGTTATAGTACAGGTTTAGATGTTCGATCATCTCACCGGCATTCTTGGTGGCGGCATCCATCGAGGTACGGCGGGCACCCTGCTCACTGGCAACACTCTCGCACAAGGCACCGTAGACGACACCGGCCAGATATTCCGGGATGATGGCGTCAAACACAGCAGTGCTGTCCGGCTCATAAAGCATCAGGCTTTCACGCTCCTGTCCCGGCTTGGGGCGCGGTGCATCGAAAGGCAGGACCGGCAGGATGGAAGCTGTCTGGGTCAGCATGGAGACAAACTGGGTGAACGCGATGCGAATCTCATCAAACTCCCCTGCCAAGAATTTCTGGCAGACAAGGCGCGAGATTTCGAAGCAATCGCTGACAGAAATGTCCCCCGCCACCGCAAACGAAGTGGTTAAGATCGAGGCATTATGGCGCTCGAAATATTCGACTGCCTTTTTACCGATGGGCAATACGCAATAACCCTGCTCCGGGGCATCGGCGGCATCTGCCTCCACCGCTTTAAGGATGTTGGCGTTGTAGCCGCCAGCCAGGCCGCGGTCGCCGGCAATTACGATATACAGGCGGCGGTGAGTCTCGCGCTTGGCAAGATACGGGCTGCTGAATTCAGAATCCGCAGCGGCAATATCAAACAGGGTGGCGTACAGCGTCTCAAAGTAGGGGCGGCTATGTTCTACCCGCTCCTTCGCGCGGCGCAGCTTGCTGGAAGCAACCAGCTCCATCGCCTTGGTAATTTGCATGGTGCTTTCGACACTTTTAATGCGAAGCTTGATTTCTTTCATCGAGCCAGCCATCGGCAGCACCCCCTTTGCAGTTTATTTTTCTTTAGTAAATTGTTCGGTATAAGCGGCGAGTACCTGTTTCAGTGCTCCCTCGGTATCGGGCTTCAGGTCGCCGGTGGTACGGATGGTCTCCATCACGTCGTTGGCGGCGGCATTGTCATCCAAATACCGGTACAAGCCCTGCTCGTAGGCACCAATGTCGGCCACGGCAATATCCTTCAGATAGCCGTGGATGGTGGCGTACAGGATGGCAACCTGCTTCTCCACAGGTACGGGGCTGTTGCGGTCCTGCTTGAGGATCCCCACAATGCGCTCGCCCTGGGCCAGACGGGCCTTGGTATCGGCGTCCAGGTCAGAGCCGAACTGGGCAAAGCCTTGCAGCTCACGATACTGGGAGTAGATCAGTTTCAGCGTACCGGCAACTTTCTTCATCGCCTTGATCTGAGCGTTGCCGCCGACACGGGAAACCGAAATGCCGGGGTTGACGGCAGGACGAATACCGGCGTGGAACAGCTCAGTCTCCAGGAAAATCTGGCCGTCGGTGATGGAGATAACGTTGGTCGGGATATAGGCCGAAACATCACCTGCCTGGGTCTCGATGATGGGCAGCGCGGTCAGAGAACCGCCGCCTTTCTCGTCGCTCAACTTGGCGGCACGCTCCAGCAGACGGCTGTGCAGATAGAAGACATCGCCGGGGTATGCTTCACGTCCCGGCGGACGGCGGATCAGCAGCGACAGGGCACGGTAAGCAACAGCGTGCTTGGACAGGTCATCATAGATGATGAGGACATGCTTGCCCTTCTGCATGAAGTACTCGCCCATGGCGCAGCCTGCGTAGGGGGCGATATACTGCAGCGGAGACAGCTCCGAAGCTGTGGCGCAAACAACGGTCGTGTAGGCCATGGCGCCGTTCTTCTCGAGATTTTCCACGAGGGAAGCGACGGTGGAGCGCTTTTGGCCGATGGCAACATAGATGCACAGAACGTCCTTGCCCTTCTGGTTGATGATGGTATCTGTGGCAATGACGGTCTTGCCGGTCTGGCGGTCGCCGATGATCAGCTCACGCTGGCCGCGGCCGATGGGGATCATCGAGTCGATGGCCTTGATGCCGGTCTGCAGCGGCTGCTTGACAGGCTGGCGGTCCAGGATGCCGGGAGCCGGGGATTCGATAGCACGGTAATCGGCAGCTTCGATGGGGCCTTTGCCGTCGATGGGTTGACCCAGGGCGTTGACAACACGCCCAATCATCCCTTCACCGACAGGGACAGAAACGACCTTGCCGGTGCGGTGGATGCTGCTGCCTTCCTTGATCCCGCTGTCATCGCCCAGCAGAACGATGGAAACGCTGTTTTCTTCCAGGTTTTGGGCCATGCCGTAGGCGCCGCTCTCAAACTGGACCAGCTCACCGGCCATGCAGTTGTCCAGGCCGGCGGCACGGGCAATGCCGTCGCCGACCATTGTGACAGTGCCGGTCTCGCTCTGCTCGATCGCATTCTGGTAGTATTTGATCTGGGAGCGGATGATGCGGGAGATTTGTTCGGGTTTTAGTTGCACTGTTAGGTTCACCACACAATCTGTAAAATGAGGTGCTTTTACATCTTAATTAAAGTACGACGCTGCCGATGCTGTCGCGCAGACGTTCCAGGCGGCGCTGTACTGTGCCGTCCAGACGGGTGCCGTTCAGGTCCAGGCGCAGGCCGCCTAAAATCGAAGGATCGACCTTGGCGGTCAGGCGTACCGTTTTGCCGGTCATCTCCTGCAATTTGGCAAGCAGCTTCTCGCGGGAGGTGTCGTTCAGCGGTACGGCGGACACAACGGTTACTTCGGTAATGTCCTGGTCGGCATTGTAGCGATCACGGTAGGCGCGGACACAGCCGGGCAGTTCTGCCAGCAGGTTTTCCTCGCACAGCAGCTTTAAAAAATTTACCAGGTATGGGTGCGCTTCGGCAAAAGCCTTGTCAAGAAGCGCGCAGCGTTCTTTCTTCGGTACGCCGGGGGTGGAAAGAAGGCGCAGGTAGGCAGGCTCCTGGTTAAAGCAATCCAAGGCCACATCCAGCTCCGCCAACAGCTGATCAGTCAGCTGCTCTTCTGCCGCCAGATCGTACAGGCTGCCGCCGTAGCGTTTGGCAAGTTCGGTCACGAGGCATCCCCCACATTCCGAATAAATTCATCGATCAGGGCCTGATGATCGGCTTCGTTGATCTCGCGTTCGACCACCTTGCCGGCGATCTCCACGGCCATGCCGCCAATCTCGTTCTTCAGGTCGTTCACAGCCTTCTTGCGCTCCTGCGCAATATCGGCCTCGGCTGCCGCACGGATGGACGCGGCCTCGCTGCGGGCTTCATTGAGGATGTCCTCTTCCCGCTTCTGGGCACGCACGGTGGCATCCCGCAGCAGCGAATCGCGCTCGGCCTTGATGCTTTGCAGATGAGCCTGATACTCCTGCTCCAGGGCAGCCGCCTTTTGCTTGGCAGCGTCCGCGTCGGCGTACATCGTATCAATTTCCTGCTGGCGGTCGTCAATCATCTTTTTGACCGGCTTGAACAGGAAATGCTTCAGCACGGAAAAAGTGATGAGCATATTGCAGAAGGTGAACAGCGCAGTCCATGGGTTGACGCCGACAAAACTTTCAAAGCCTGTCATGGGTCGTCCCCTCCTTTCGTGTCAGACCTTCTTAGAAAATGAACAGCAGAACCAGTGCAACGACCAGAGAGTAGATACCGGTCGACTCGGTGATGGCGCAGCCCAGGATCATGTTGGTACGCAGGGTGTTGGCCATTTCGGGCTGGCGGGCCATGCCTTCCAGCGCTTTGCCAACGGCGTTGCCCTCACCAAGTGCGGGGCCGATAGCGCCGATACCCATGCAGAGACCTGCACCGATCGCGCAGGCGGCTTTGATGATTGCTGTTTCCATAGAAGTTTCCTCCTGTTATAAAAATTTGTTTTTTTGGTTTATACTTCCTCCGGCGGCGGACAGGCATTGCCGATGTAAACCATCGTCAGCAGGCTGAAAACCAAGGCCTGAACACCACCAGAGAATACATCAAAATAAAGGCTGAGGATGCCGGGAATACCGACTTCCAGATACGGCACGCCGGTCAAGCTTAAAATGCCCAGCAGGCCGGTCACGGCAAACACGATGCCAAAAATCTTTTTGCCCATCTTTTGGGTTTTGATGCCCAGCACCAGCAAAATGATGCCCAACACCAGCACCACAGCACCGGCGATAAAGCTTTTGCCCACCAGCCCCAGCACCATGGCCGAGCAGGCCGCCAGCGCGGAGTAGAGCAGACTTGTCAGCACGCCGCCGCCGGCAATGTTGCCGAAGTGGCGGAACGCCATCGAGACGGGCTGTGCGATCTCGGAGATAATATTCATCGGGGTCATGACAGCGACGGGCTCGGTAAAGCCTTTCAGCCAGCCAAGGAAGCCGTTCTGCTTGATGGAGCACCCCCAGCAGATCACGCTGGTCATCAGCGCCCAGGTGACGGTGGTGGAAAGATCCGCCGTGGCCGAGCGCAGGATGCCGGTCATGCCGATGAGTGTACCAAACAGCGACGACAGGAACAGCGCGCCGATATAGGGCGTCCAGTAAGCGTTGTGCTTGCCCATGGTGTCCTCGACCATGCCGTAGAGCATTGAAACACCTTTCTCCACTAACACCTGGCGGCGGCCGGGCCGCTTTTGCAGGTTGCGTCCCAGTACAATGCCTGCGATGCAAAGGATCAGCATAACCACAAACGAGGATGCCGCGGTCTGCGTGATGGGGATGCCGCCCAGGATCGGAGCTGTAAAGTAGATCTTAGGGCCATTCATGGTGCAGTATCACCGCCTTTTTTATCATTCCGGAAAAATTCCAGTACTTTGATCGCCACCTGCGCGAACAAAAGCGGCAGCAAGGCGGCGACAGGGTCACAAACTTTAGCACGGAAAAGTACGACATAAATCAGCGCCAGCACCAGCGGGCGCACCACGCTGGATGTCTGGATCTCCAGCTGCGCTTTCTGCGGGCTGCCGCCGTTGGCGGCACGGTCCAGCGCATTGGAAACGGTAATGCTCAAGGATAAAAAGTTGCCTACGGCTAAGATCCAGCCGAAAACGGCCCCCAGCAGGACCAGGCGGTTCAACCGACCCAGCAGCGCGTACACTGCCAGCATAACAGCAATGCAGACCAGCAAGGCGACGGCCAATCCGCCCACCTGCCGCAGTACATCGCGATTTTTCTGCATGGTAGGGATCACCTCGCAATAGTAAATTTAATGGTTATTAAAGGAAATCGGCGGTGGGGTGCGGGGCGTATCCTCTTTTCCCTCACGGTCGATGCTTTTTAAGTTGCTGCGCAGGCTGCCTACCGAGCCGGCCAGTCCCAACAGCAGACCGACCAGCACGACCCAGCCGCCCAGTGCAAATTCGTTCTTGAGCCAGACGGCCCCCAGCAAAAACAACACGGGCGGCAACGCCACAGAAAGCCCGAACTGCGTCAGCCAGACGAGGTGCCGGGTGATCTGGTACAGGTTTTTCATAGCAAACCCCCGTCGTATGCCTTATAATGCCCTTAGTATACACCCAAAAAGTTTATTTTTCAACAGTTATTTTTCACTTGTATGATGCAAAAATGTACGCTTTACTCATTTTGGCCGATTTTTGTACAAAACATGCAAAAAGCGCATAACAAGTTATGCAACCTGTTATGCGCCTGCAATTTATTGCAGTGGTTCGTCGTTTGCCTGCGGCAGATGGATGATGCCCAGTTGTAAAAACACCGGATAAAGGTAGCTGGCCCCGTAGCAGCCGATCTTCTTGGGGCCGGTGATTGCCTCCCCGGCAGCTTCCCGCGCCTTGATGCGGGCCAGGGCATTGGCAACGGTGGAAATGGTGATGGACTTGTTTTTGCGGTTCACAAACAGCTCCCTGCCGTGGATCAGGTAGTGGAACGGCAGACCTTTGGCGGTGTAAAAGGTCTCCCCTTCGTGGGCTTGCAGCATGGCCCAGACTTCCTGCGGCGTTGGCATGGTATCATCCCCTTTTATAGAAGGATAGCACAGCCTTCGACACGATGCAACAGAAACAGACAAGAAAACCGCCCCTTATCCGCAAAGATAAAGAACGGTTGCTATAAGGTTATTTCTTTTCGCCGAAGCGGTACTCGGTACCGTTTTTCAGGCGTTCGATGTTGGAGCGGTGCAGCCAGATGACCATGGCGGCCATGATGGCGCAGCATACGGTGCTGAACACGATAGTAGGCAGGTTTGCACCGCAGGCAATCAGGTTAATGAGGGTGCCTACGGGATACAAAGCGGCAATGATGATGCTGCCCAGGGATACGATGCGGGTGATGGCAACTTCGATCAGGAAGATGACCAGCAGCGCGGCACAAACCAGCGGCTCAGTAGCCAAAGCCGCACCGGCACCAACCAGCACGCCCTTGCCGCCCTTGAAGCCGAAGAAGATTGGGCGGCTGTGGCCGATCATGCAGAAGATGGCGGCCAGATACGCACCGCAGACAGGGTCCAGCGGGTTCTGCCAGGCAGCGCCCGTGCCGGAAAGCAGGGCATCGAAAATGAAGCGGCCCAGGTTGACGGCGGCCACGCTTTTGCCAACGTCGCCAATGGTGGTAAACACGGCGGGCAGTTTGCCGTAGGTTCGCAGCACGTTGGTCATGCCAGCGTTGCCGCTGCCATGGTCGCGCACGTCGTCATTGTACATGACCTTGGAGATCAGCACGCCGAACAGGATGCTGCCCAAGAGATACCCGCCCAGTGCGGTCAGCACGCAGGCCAGAATAATATTTAGCAGCATAATTTACACCTTTCCGGCCTTGGCAGAACCGTCGCCGTGCTCACGGGTAATCATGCGGATGGGTGTGCCGGTCAGGCCAAAGGTCTCACGGATCTGATTTTCCAGATAACGCTGGTATGAGAAATGGAATAGCGCTTTCTGGTTGACGAAGCAGACGAACGTCGGCGGGCGGGTGGAGATCTGGGTGATATAGAACACCTTCAGTCGCTTGCCCTTGTCAGACGGCGGCTGGACCTTGGCGGTGGCACGGGCCAGCATCTCGTTCAAGGCGCCGGTGGGCACGCGGGTGCCGTTCTGGATGTCCACAAAATGGATGGTCTCAAACAGCTTGTCCACGCGCTGACCGGTCTTGGCGCTGATGAACACGATGGGCGCATAGGACATGAAGCTGAAATCCTCTTCCAGCTTTTTGCGCATGGTATCCATGGTGTAGCTGTCCTTCTCGACAGCATCCCACTTGTTGACGGCGATGATGCAGGCCTTGCCCTGCTCGTGGGCGTAACCGGCGACCTTGGAGTCCTGCTCGGTAAAGCCGACAGTAGCGTCGATCATGATGACGCAGACGCGGCTGCGCTCAACGGCGGCCAGGCTGCGCAGGACGCTGTAGCGCTCAACGCCGCTTTCCACTTTGCCCTTTTTGCGCAGGCCGGCGGTATCGGTAAAGACGAACTTGCCGTACTTGTTCTCCACCATCGTGTCGATGGCGTCGCGGGTGGTGCCGGCCTCGTTGGCCACGATCAGGCGGTTCTCGCCCAGGATGTGGTTGATGAGGCTGGATTTGCCCACATTGGGGCGGCCGATGACAGCAACGGTGATGCGGTCGTCGGCATCCTCAGGTTCTTCCTCAAAGTTGAGGTGAGCGCAGACGGCGTCCAGCAGATCGCCGGTGCCGTGGCCATGCACGCCGGAAACGGGGATCAGCTCACCCAGGCCCAGGCTGTAGAAATCGTACAGCTCCATGGGCGGCTCGCCGACCTTGTCGCACTTGTTGACAGCCAGCACTACGGGCTTGCCGCTGCGCATTAGCATGCTGGCGACGTCCTGGTCCTGCGGGGTCACACCGGCAGAAAGCTCGGTGACCATGACGATGCAATCTGCGGAATCGATGGCCAGCTGGGCCTGCTCACGCATGTGGGCCAGCAGGCCATCGTCGATGCGGGGCTCGATACCGCCGGTATCCACCAGCAGGAACTTGTGACCGCTCCATTCGCAGTCACAGAAAATACGGTCGCGGGTAACGCCGGGGGTGTCTTCGACAATAGCGAGACGCTGGCCGGTCAGTTTATTGAAAATTGTGGATTTGCCCACGTTGGGGCGGCCCACAATGGCTACGATCGGTTTTGCCATATCAGCTTTCCTCCCTCTTCTCTTTCTTCATAAGTTTCATCTTGCGCTTGTGTGAGCTTAAATACGCGCGGCAGCACCCGGCACCGTCGGTGGGGATGCATATGGCGCGGCAGCCCAGGGCTTCGCCCAGCTGCGGCAGTGTAATATCATCGAGAAAACGATCTTTTTCATCCCGCAGCATTACTTCCGGCACGGCAATCGTATCGCTTTGCAGGTTGTCTTTGCACTGCTTGATGATGTCGGTGCCGGTAACAAGGCCCGCCACGCTGACATTGCCGCCGAAGTAATCGTTGCGGATGGCATGCACAGCAATCTTCACCTGTGGGTAACGCTGCATCAGTGTGTTGGCGCAATCTTCGATCAGCGGGGCGGCCAGCGTGCCGGTAACAACGTCCAGGCTGTGGGGCAGCACCAGGCCGCGGTAGTTTTCCAGTTCCTCTAAAAAAGTGTCATGGTATTGCCGCCACATACCCACGCCGTCCTCCAACTGGGCAAATTCGTCGTAGAATTCCGCTGCGGGGATCTCCCGCTCGGCGGTCAGATACCATTCGTCGCTGGGGTAGATGACGCTGCGGCCGTACTCGGCGCGGCACTTCATGCTGAACTCTTCCAAAATGTCCAGCGTGGCAGCGGCGCTTTCCTTATCATAAGGCGTAAGCTTGTACAGTTTATCGCGGTAGTCAGTGACGCCGGCGGGCACAGCGGCGATACTGCCCACCTGGGGGCGCAGCGCCAGCAGGTCGGTCAATGTGCGGCGCAGCTCGTCGCCATCGTTGATGCCGCGGCAGAGAACCAGCTGACAATTCAGCTCAATGCCGCCGGTAGCTAGCTTGGGCAGGTATTTTAATACCTCGCCGCCGCGTTTGTTGGCCAGCATCCGCACCCGCAGCTCCGGGTTGGTGGTGTGTACCGAGACGAAGATCGGGCTGATGTGCATCTGGATGATGCGGTCGATCTCGTGGTCCGTCAGGTTGGTCAGCGTAATATAGTTGCCAAACAGGAAGGACAGGCGCTCGTCGTCATCCTTAAAATACAGCGGGGCGCGCATGCCAGGCGGCAGCTGGTCGATGAAGCAGAACATGCAATGGTTGGAGCAGCTGTGCTTTTCATCGCCCAGATAGGTCTTGAAGTTGCAGCCTAAGGGTTCATACTCCCCTTTTTGCACCTGGATGGTACGGTGCTGCTCGTTCTCGCATACATCCAGCGAGAATGCGGCCGGGGTGGTGTAGAACTGATAGTCCAGCGCATCGTTCAGGGGGTGGCCGTCAACGGCCAGCAATGCACAGCCTAAGGATAGCCCCAACTTTTGCGCGGGTGATCCCTCGTCGATCTTGGTTACATACAAAGGCATGCGGCAGGCCCCCTTTCGTTAAAAATAGCACAACAATAAAAAATGGGGAAGGCATCGCCCTCCCCACGCAAGAGACTTACGCCTCTTTCTTGATGACTTCCTGGCCTTTGTAGTAGCCACACTTGCCGCAAACCTTATGGGGAACCTTCAGTTCGCCACACTGCGGGCACTTCACCAGCGTCGGCGCCTCCAGTTTCCAGACATTAGAACGACGTTTGTCGCGGCGAGCTTGAGAATGCTTTCTCTTAGGTACGATAGCCATAATCGGACACCTCCTTGGTGAAATTCAACTGAGTAGTTGTTTTAGTATGCTAAGCCGGGCATCTACGGGCGCAGCGTTAGCTGCGGGCTTGCAGGTACAACCTGCGGCCTTTTTTTTGCCGCAAATGGGGCATAGACCTTGACAATCAGCACTGCACAGCAGCACTGCCGGAACCTCGAAAATCAGCTCTTGATAGACCAGCTCATCGAGGTCAATGCAGCCTTGTTCGTTGCAGGGCAGTTCAAAATCCGGGTCTTCTAAATCCCTTGGCAGGATCAGGTAGTCGCGCTCAAAGCAGTAATCTTGAGTGAGTGGTTCAAGACAGCGGGCGCACTCGGCATGAATCTGTGCCTTTACACACAATAGCAACGCCGCGCCATCATCGGTGGGCGTTGCCGTAAAGTCACATTCAGCCGGGGCAGCCAGCGTATAGCCGCCAAAATCGGACTGCGTGAGGTCTGCCTGAAAATGTGCTTCGTAAGGTTTTCGGGCACCCTCTAGAAAAGCTCGAAGATCAAATTGCATAGTACACCTCAAAAGGTTGCTTAAATAGTATACACAAGTACAAGGGGCTTGTCAACAGCTAAAACACAAAAAAATGTGATTTTTTGTGTTTTTACCAAAAAATCAGGGCGGGAAGACTTCCCCGCCCTGAAAAGTTCTTTAGTAAGTTGCGCCTATCAGATCACGTACTTCTTCAGGTCTTCCGGCAGCTCGGCAGCGTCAGCAGAAACGGTGACGACGACCTCGATGTTGGAGGTGATCTTGTCGATGGCTTCCAGCACCTTGGCGGCGGCGGCCATGTCGTGGTCGATGATGCGCAGGATGCCGTCGATGAACAGCTCGGTGATGTCGTAGTTACCAGCCAGGACGCCAGCCACGAAGCCGTACAGCATGTCAGCACCGACAACGCCGTACTCATCCACGTCAACCAGGCGGGCTGCGTGGTTGATCTCGGTGGTGAGCTTCATGCACTTCTCGATGACAACGATATTGCCGGAAGTGGTTTTGGTAGCCTTGTCGATCATGTCGATCATGGTTTTGGTCTTGCCGGAGCCCTTGGTTCCAACGATCAGTTTCAGCATAGGGGTTACCTCCTTGTATTCGTGAGACGCCATATCCCAGGCGTGTATTCCATTAGTCTTTTAGGCTGGCTTCCAGTTCGGCCTTGCGGTCCTCGTAACCGGGCTTGCCCAGCAGGGCGAACATGTTCTTCTTGTAGCTCTCAACGCCGGGCTGGTCAAAGGGGTTGACGCTCAGCAGATAGCCGGAGACAGCGCAGGCACGCCAGAAGAAGTAGATCAGCTCACCAACGTCATGGGCAGACAGGCTGTCCACTTCGATCAGGCCCAGGGGCACGCCGCCGTCGGTATGGGCGAGGATGGTACCCTCCATAGCCTTGCGGTTGACAACGCTCATGTTCTGGTTGGCCAGGAAGTTCAAGCCGTCGAAGTTGCCCTCCAGCTCTTCAATAAAGAAGTCCTCACGGGTGTGCTTGACGTCGACGTAGGTCTCGAACATGATACGGCTGCCGTCCTGCAGGAACTGACCCATGGAGTGCAGGTCGGTGGAGAAGATGCAGGAAGTGGGCATCAGGCCCTTCTGGTCCTTGCCCTCGCTCTCGCCGAACAGCTGCTTGTACCACTCGTTCATCATGGTGAAGTCCGGCTCAAAGCAGGCCAGAGTCTCCACACTCTTGCCCTTGCGGTACAGGATGTTGCGGGTCATGGCGTAACGGTAAGCGTCGTTGTCGATGCTGCACTGGCCGAACTTCTTCAGGCCGTCAGCAGCGCCCTGCATCAGCTCGTCAATATCGATGCCGGCGCAGGCGATGGGCAGCAGGCCAACAGCGGTCAGGACAGAGTAGCGGCCGCCGACGTCATCGGGAACGACGAAGGTGGGCCAGCCCTGCTCAGTAGCCAGCTGCTTGAGGGTGCCTTTGGCACGGTCGGTCGTGGCGTAGATGCGCTTGTTGGCTTCCTCAACACCAACGGAATCCTCCAGCAGCTTGCGCAGGACGCGGAAAGCCAGCGCGGTCTCGGTAGTCGTACCGGACTTGGAGATGACATTGATGGAGAAACGCTTGCCCTTGGTGAGCTTGATGATGTCGTTCAGGGCGGTGGGCGAGATCGTGTTGCCGCAGAAGTAGATCTTCGGGCCGTCGGAAGTCTCGTTATGGTACAGGCCCTTGACGGCCTCCACTACAGCACGGGCGCCCAGATAAGAACCGCCGATACCAGCGACGAGCAGCACATCGGAATCCGAACGGATCTTCTGTGCGGCCTCTTTGATGCGGGCGAACTCTTCCTTGTCATAAGTAACAGGCAGGTCAAGCCAACCCAAGAAGTCATTGCCGAAACCAGTCTTGGTCTCCAGCTGCTTATGGGCTAACTCGACCTGCGGGTAGATCGCCTCATATTCTTCAGGACGGATGAATTTTGCAAGATGCTTGCCATTAAATGCAACAGCCATCTTTTACTCCTCCTTTGTTTATTTTTATACACCCATGATACCGTTTCAAGTCGGTATTGTCAAGCAAAAACTGGTGCTTTTTTATGGCTTTTTCATTTATTTTGCACAAAATCTTCCTGGTAAAGCAGTAAACTGTCGACTAGCCGTCCGAAACAATAGCGGAAGCTCAATGCGTCCACGCCCTGTGCGGCGCTGATGGGGAAACTGGCCAGCACTTCCCCGCCGCTGCTCAGCTGCACGGTGCCTAAGTGTGTGCCCTGGGCCACGGGCGCGGCCAGCTTCTGGGGCAGCTCGATGGTGGAAGTCAGGGGCTCGGCGGCATTTTTGGGCATCAAAAAGCGCGTCGGCGTGCTGTAGGTAAGCTCGACTTTGTCTGCGGTGCCGTGGCTGACAGAGATGGCTTCCGGCGCATCGACAGGCATCTGCGGGGTGACGTTCTCATAATTGGCAAAGCCGTAGTCCAGCAAGGCTGTGGCAGCGGCAAAACGCTCTTTGCCGGAATCCGCCCCCAGCACCACGGCAATCAGCCGCAGGCCGTTTCGCTCGGCACTGGCGGAGATGCAGACGCCCGCCTGGCTGGTGGTGCCGGTCTTCAGCCCCGTGATGCCATTGTAGGTCTTGAGCAGCTTGTTGGTGTTGACCAACTGGGTCGCGCCGTCCCGCAGAGAGTCCATCCAGATGGAGCAGTAGTTGCGGACCTCGGCATGGTGCAGCAAAATTTCCCGGCTCATCATGGCTACATCGCGGGCGGTGGAAAGGTGTCCCTCGGCGTCCAGGCCGCAGGCGTTCTCAAAGTGGGTGTTGGTCAGGCCCAACTCAGCGGCGCGGGCGTTCATCTGCTGCACAAAGGCGGGTTCGCTGCCGCCCACAAATTCGGCCACCGCCACAGCGGCATCGTTGGCACTGGAAATGCAGATGGCTTTCAGCATGTCGTCCAGCGTCATCTGCTCGCCCGGCTCCAGCCAGATCTGGCTGCCGCCCATGTGATAGGCATGCTCACTGACAGGCACAGTGTCGCTTAAACTAATGCGCCCGGCGGACAGCGCTTCAAAGGCGAGCAGCAGCGTCATTACTTTTGTAATAGAGGCGATGGGCCGCTGCTGGTCGGCGTTTTTCTCGTACAGCACAGTGCCGGAATCCTCGTCAATGAGGATTGCCGCAGCGCAGGGCACATCCAGCGTGTCGGTGCCGGCCGGGGTGATGTGCGGGAGTGCATCGGCGGCGGCCGCATAGCTGCGCAGCATGGTAAGCAGCGCCAGCAGCAGGCACAGGACCAGAGTAAAGGCAGGTTTTTTCATGGCAGCAACACCCCCGCGGCAGTTCGTTTACCAGATGCTTATGCGGCGGCGGGCGGTTTTAGTATTGCGCTTTAGCGGCTTTTCCTTTATAATAAAAGAATTATCACAGGAAAACGAGGAACACAGAAACTATGCGGGTTACTTTTTATACTTTGGGCTGCAAGGTGAACCAGAATGAGACCGGCGCCCTGGCACAGCTGTTTGAGGAAAACGGCTATACGGTCGTCTCCAACGAGGAGCCGGCCGACGTGTACGTTGTCAACAGCTGCACCGTGACCAACTTCGGCGACCAGAAAAGCCGCAAATGGCTGCGCCGTGCCAAGCGCGAGAATCCCGGTGCCGTTACGGTGCTGACGGGCTGCTACCCGCAGGCCTTTCCCGAGGAAGCCGCCGAGATCAAGGAAGCCGACGTGGTGACCGGCTCCGGCAACCGCCATGCCATTTTGGCCGATGTGACCCGCGTGCTGAACGGCGAGGACGAGCGGGTGGTGGACATCCGCCCCCACCGGAAGGGCGAAAAGTTTGAAGAACTGCCCATGGATAAGTTTGCCGAACACACCCGCGCCTTTGTCAAGGTCGAGGATGGCTGCAACCGCCAGTGCGCCTACTGCGTCATTCCACGTGCCCGCGGCCCGGTGCGCAGCCGCGACGAGGAAAGCATCCTGGAGGAACTGCGCCGCCTGGCTGCTGCCGGGTATAAAGAGGTGGTGCTGACGGCCATCAGCCTGCCCAGCTACGGCACCGACAGCGGCACCAGCCTGGTGGAGCTGATCGAGAAAGCCGCCGAGGTCGAAGGCATCGAGCGCATCCGCCTGGGCAGCCTTGACCCTGATATGCTGCACGACGAGGTCATCACCCGAATGGCGGCGGTGAAGAAACTTTGTCCGCAGTTCCATTTGAGCCTGCAGAGCGGCTGCGACAAGACCCTGCGTGCTATGCGCCGCCTCTATACCACCGCCCAGTTTGCCGATATTGCTGCCAAGCTGCGGGCGGCGTTCGGCGCGGAAAACGTCAGCTTTACCACTGATGTGATCGTGGGCTTCCCCGGCGAGACTGAGGAGGACTTTGAAGCCAGCATGGCCTTTGTGACCGGCCAGCGCTTTTTAAAGGTGCATGTTTTCCCCTACTCCCGCCGCGAGGGTACTCCGGCTTACGACTTTCCCGGCCAGCTGCCGGAACACGAAAAAGAGGACCGCAGCCGCCGCATGACCGCCGCTGTGGAGAAAGTGCGTGCCGCAGAGGTGGCCGCCATGCAGGGTCGCACCGCCAGTGTGCTGCTGGAAACGCCGCTGTCCGCTACCCTGTTTACCGGCTACACCAAACAGTATCTGCCGGTGCTGGTCAGCGCACCGGGCCACAAGACCGGTGACATTGTAAACGTAATGCTGGGAGCCTGGGACGGCCGCCGCTGCCGGGCTGAAATTGTGGAAAAATAAACACGGCGCACGGATTTTGCAGCGTAATGGGATTGAATTTATGAATTTTGCGGGAAATTTGGAATTTCCCGCTTTTTTGTTGCCTGACCTCTTGCCAAATCGGCTGGTTTTTGGTAAAATTTTAACAGGAGCGGCTGCGCCCGCTCAAGAAGGGTGTTTCCCCTGTAACCGTGAGCAGAAAACAGGTGGAAGTCCCCTTTCGCTATGGAGCATTGAACGGAGCAAAAAAGGAGCAATCAAACTATGAGAGGCATTTACACCCCCGTAACGGATATCCGTCGCAAGGTGTTCACCGAAGTGGCCCGTATGGCTTACAACGCCAACGAGCTGTCTGACTATGCGCAGCTGATGCGTGAGCTGCCCTTTAAGATCATCCCCGGCGAGGAAAAATCGCTGCGCAGTAGCATCTTCCTGGAGAGAGCCATCGTGTCCGAGCGTATCCGTCTGGCCATGGGCTTCTCCCTGCGCCCGCTGGATGAGAGCGTGCCCGCCACCGAAGGCCTGGAGCACGGCATCATCGCGGACAAGTACTATGAGCCGCCGCTGATCAACGTCATCAAGTTCGCCTGCAATGGCTGCCCCGAGAAGGTCATCAAGGTCACCGAGATGTGCCAGGGCTGCCTTGCCCACCCCTGCCAGGAAGTCTGCCCCAAACACGCCATCAGCTTCCGCAACGGCAAAAGCCACATCGACCAGAGCCTGTGTGTGAAGTGCGGCCGCTGCGTCAACAGCTGCCCCTACAGCGCCATCGTCAAGACCGAGCGTCCCTGTGCTGCTGCCTGCGGTATGGGTGCCATCCACTCGGATGAACACGGTCGTGCCGAGATCGATTACGATAAGTGCGTATCCTGCGGCATGTGCCTGGTCAACTGCCCCTTCGGAGCCATCGTCGATAAGGGCCAGATCTTCCAGCTGATCCAGTCCATCAAGCGCGGCGACGAAGTTATCGCTATCGTGGCCCCCGCTTTCATCAACCAGTTCCCCGGCATGACCCCCTCCAAGCTGAAGGAAGCCATGCGCCAGCTGGGCTTTGCTGATGTGGCAGAGGTCGCCATCGGTGCTGACCTGTGCACCATCGATGAGGCTAAGGACTTCATGGAAGAAGTTCCCGCCAAGATCCCCTTCATGGGCACCTCCTGCTGCCCGGCCTGGAGCGTAATGGCCAAGAAGCTGTTCCCCCAGCAGGCCGAGTGCATCAGCATGGCTATGACCCCGATGGTCCTGACCGCCCGCCTGCTGAAGAAGGAGAAGCCCGAGGCCCGTATCTGCTTCGTCGGCCCCTGCGCCGCCAAGAAGCTGGAGGCCAGCCGCCGCTCCGTCCGCAGTGAGGTCGACTTCGTGCTGACCTTCGAGGAACTGATGGGCCTGTTCGAGGCTAAGGAAGTGGACTTCGCTTCCCTGCCTAACAACCCCCAGGATGCCTTCAACAACGCCAGTGCCGATGCCCGCGGCTTTGCTGCTTCCGGCGGTGTTGCCCAGGCTGTTGTCAATGCCATCAAGAAGATGGACCCGGACCGCGAGGTCAAGGTAATGAGCGCCCAAGGCTTGGCCGACTGCAAGAAGATGATGATGATGGCTAAGGCTGGCAAGTACAACGGCTACCTGCTGGAAGGCATGGCCTGCCCCGGCGGCTGCATTGCCGGTGCCGGTACGCTGGCTGACCCCGCCAAGAGTGCCATGATGCTGAACAAGTACAAGAACGAGGCCGCCATGAAGGTGGCTACCGAGACGCCGTATCAGGATTCTCTGGACCTGCTGAAGTACTAAGATGCAATAACAAAATCCCCGCACATGATTTGAACAGCGCCCCATTTGTTAGACAGTATGATATACTGTTTAAAAAATGGGGTGTTTTTGTATGCCAAAAGGATATCGGAAGTACAACGGAACGCAGAAGGTAGAAATCATTAAACGAATTCACAGAGAAAAATTAAGCTTTAAGGGAGCATCCAGAGAATATGGTATTTCGGACCGTACACTCAGGGACTGGGAGCGCATTTATTGGGAGGAAGGAGAAGAAGCACTTCTAGCAGAGCGCCGGGGTCGAGCTTGTGTAGCCAGTGGGACGCAGAAAGGTCGGAAGCCAAAGCTGGATAAGCAAGTAGAAGAAGATCTTATTGCAGAAAATCAGCGACTTCGGATGGAGATCGACTACTTAAAAAAATTGAATGCCTTGGTGCTGGAAGAGGAACGCCAAAACAGAAAGCACAAGTAGTTCAGGAACTGAGGCAGAAATACCCTCTGAAAGCACTGCTGCAACTTGCCAGACTTCCTCGCAGCACGTTCTACTACTATCTGCACCAGTCTCAGAATCCTGCCAAATACCAGATGGTAAAGAAACAGATTGTTATAATCTTCAACGAAAACAAAAAACGATATGGATACCGCAGAATCACAAAAGAACTGCATAACAACAATATTTGCGTAAATCACAAGACCGTTCAGAAACTCATGAAACAACTGGGCCTGGTCTGCCGGGTTCGTGCAAAAAGAAAGTACAATTCCTACAAGGGTGAAGTCGGAGAAGTTGCTCCGAACCTGCTGGAACGGCATTTCAAGACAAATCAGCCGAATCGAAAATGGGTCACAGATGTTACCGAGTTCAAAGTGAACGACCAGAAACTCTACCTGTCTCCAATTCTTGATTTGTTTAATGGCGAAGTTGTTAGTTATAATCTGAGCCGCCATCCAAACTTCAAGCAGATTACAGATATGATTGAAGGTGCTTTTCAGAAGCTGCCGGACAAGGTTGACAATTTGATTCTGCATTCGGATCAAGGCTGGCAGTACCAGATGAAGTCCTACCAGAATCTGCTGAAGGCAAAGGGCATTACGCAAAGTATGTCTCGGAAAGCTACCTGTCTGGACAATGCAGTTGCCGAGAACTTCTTTGGACTGCTCAAAACGGAACTGTTCTATCTGGAAAAATTTGATTTAATTGACCAGCTCGAAAAAGCTATTGTCGATTACATCGACTATTACAACAATCGCCGAATCAAATTAAAACTAAACGGCCTGAGCCCTGTGCAATACAGGATTCAGACCGTTGGGGCCGCTTAATTCGTTTTTTGTCTAACTTTTGGGGTTCATATCATTTCTCGTGTGCGGGGATTTTTGTGTAATGGCAGGTTTATTTGTGGTACTTCATACCGGCGTTGATGGTGCAGGCGCGGTAGAGTTGTTCGGTCAGCACCAGGCGGGCCAGCTGGTGGGGCAGTGTGATGCGTCCCATGCTGATGCGGGCCTGTGCGGCTTTTTTAACGCGGTCGTCCAGCCCGTGGGAGGAACCGATGACAAAGGCGATATCCCCGGCTCCGCTGCCGGCACGCTCCGCCAGCAGGGCGGCCAGATCTTCGCTGGAGATCTGCTTGCCCTCGACACAAAGTGCGACGAGATACGCGCCCTTGCGCACCGAGGCTAAGATGGCGTCGGCCTCTTTCTGCAGGGCTTTAGCGATCTGCCTGTCGCTGGCGTTTTTGTCGGCGATGGAGGCTTCTGGCAGTTCGATGATGCGGAAGTTGCAGAAGCCGCCCAGACGTTTCTGGTACTCGGCCACACCGGCGGCAAAATAAGAAGCATTCATCTTGCCGATACAAATTAAATCAATGTTCTGCATGCGGGCGTCCCCTTAAACTTAAAATTCGATGTACGGGCTGATGTCGTTGCGCTCCTGCGCCTGGATCAGCACATCACGCCCCGGCTGGATACCGGCGGCCAGCAGCACATTGTACACGGTGGTCAGCGCAAGCTCCGGCGAATTGTTGGTCTGGCTCAAATGGCACAGCGCAAACTTTTTGCAGCCCTCCTGAATGAGGTCCAGAATCTCGGCAGCGCAGGCCCTGTTGTCCAGATGGCCGCGGTCGCTGGCGATGCGCTGCTTTAAGTAGTAGGGATACGGCCCGCCGTGCAGGCTGAAAGCGTCGTAGTTGGCCTCCAGCGCGACGAGGTCGCAGCCCAGCAGGCTGTCCTGCACCACGGGGGTCAGGATGCCAAGGTCGGTGGCAAGGGCCATGCGGCGGCCGTCCGGGGTCTCGATGCGGTAGCCGCAGCAAGGCACGTCGTGGCTGGTAGGAAAAGAGCTGACCTTGAACGGACCAATATCAAACGGGTTTCCCCCATCCATGGCGGAGGTCTCCACAGCCGGTGGCAGCGTCCCGCGGGAATCCAGTGCGTCCAGTGTGTCGGCACTGCTGTATACGGGGATGGGATACTTTTTTAAAAAGGTATCCAGCCCGGCTACATGATCGGAGTGTTCGTGGGTAACTAAGATACCGGCACAATCGCTGATGGCCAGGTCCAGGCGGCGCAGCGCGGTCAGAGTGGTGCGGCAGCTTTTGCCCATGTCCACCAGCAGGTATTGGTTCCCCTCCCGGACCAGGCCGCAGTTGCCTGATGAGCCGGAATACAGGGTGGTAAATAAAGCCATGTTCTTTCCTCGTATTCAGTCCAGAAAAAATGGGCCGCACAAGCGACCCATAAAGGATGTACAGTTACATTGCCCGCGAAATGCTGCTGGCGGGAATCTCCACGCGGCGGATGTCAGCGCCGAGAAGTTGCAGCTTTTCCACGATGTTCTCGTAGCCGCGCTCAATGTGGATGGTCTCGTCAATCTCGCTGACACCATTAGCAGCCAGTGCGGCGACTACCATCGCGGCACCGGCACGCAGGTCGGTGGCACGCAACGGCGCGGGGCGCAGCTCCTTGATGCCCTCGATGACGGCGACCTGGCCGTCCACCTGGATGTTAGCACCCATGTGAATCAGTTCGTCCACATAACGGAAGCGGTTCTCCCAGATGCCCTCAGTCACGATGGAGGTACCATCGGCCAAGGTGAGCAGCGCGGTCATCAGCGGCTGCATGTCGGTCGGGAAACCGGGATGCGGCATCGTCTTGACTTTCAGCGGATGCAGCGGGCCGGTGCGGGTGATGCGCAGTGCGTCGTCGTATTCCTGGATCGTGCAGCCAGCCGCGCGCAGCTTGGCAGTAATCGGCTCCAGATGCTTCGGGATGACGTTATGCAGCGTTACATCGCCCTTGGTGATGGCGGCGGCTACCATGTAGCTGCCTGCCTCGATCTGATCCGGAATGATGGAATAGTTGCAGCCGTGCATCTTTTTGACGCCATGAATTTTGATAACGTCGGTACCGGCACCATGCACGTCAGCGCCCATCATGTTCAAGAAGTTAGCAAGGTCCACAATGTGCGGCTCACGAGCTACGTTTTCCAGAATAGTCGTGCCCTCTGCCAGCACGGCAGCCAGCATGGCGTTCATGGTAGCACCGACGGACACCGTGTCAAAGAACACATGCCCGCCCACCAGGTGGTCGGCCTTGACATGAATCTGACCGTACTCCACCGAGTCCTCAGCGCCAAAGGCGGTGAAAGCCTTCAAATGCTGGTCGATGGGACGGGGGCCGAGATTGCAGCCGCCGGGCATAGCGACCTGGCCTGCACCAAAACGGCCCAGCAGCGCACCCAGGAAGTAGTAGCTGGCCCGCATCTGGCGGGACAACTCGTTCGACACTTCGGTGCAATCAATGTGGGTGGTATCAATTTCATAGGTGCTGCGGCTGACCATGCGGATACTGGCGCCCAGCTCGCTTAAAATTTGCAGCGAGGCCATAACATCGCTGATACAGGGCAGGTTTTCAATCAGACATTTATCGGCAGCCAGAATGGTAGCCGGCAAAATGGCAACGGCAGCATTTTTGGCACCGCCGATGTTGACATCGCCATGCAGCGGGGCTCCCCCGCGTATCACGAATTTTTCCAAGTGTAGCTCTCCTTTGTGCAGGTGCGGGCCTGGCATCCCTCTCGCCGGGACAAGGCACCCATGCGCACTTTCATACATTATACACTATTTTGTGGCATTTGAAAAGTGGGGCACAAGACATTTGCAAAATATTTGTGAAAGTCTGTCGCAGGCACAGGATATGCGCTGAAATATTGTAGAGTTCGACAGAAATTACATGCCGCCGAATAGTGTCTGCGCGCTGAACAGGACGTTGTTATAGTACATCTCAAAGTGGCAATGGTTGCCGGTGGAGTTACCGGTGGAGCCGACCTCGCCGATCTGGTCCATCTTGCTGACGGCCTGACCCTGGCTGACCAGGATGCGGGACATGTGGGCGTACAGCGTCTTGTAGCCGTTGCCATGGTCGATCTCGACGTAGTTGCCGTAAGAGTAGTGCCAGCCGGCGGCGATGACGGTGCCGGAGTCGGAAGCATAAATCGGCGTGCCGTAGGCGGCGCAGATGTCCGCGCCGCGGTGGCCATTGCCCATCCAGCGGCTGACATACTTGTAGCCGGGAACCGGCCAGACGAAGGAACCGGAGCCGAGCTTGGCCACCATACCGTTCTTCAGCTTGGTGCCGGTCACGGTAATCTGGGTGACAGGCTCCTGCAACACGTTGTAGGAAACCGCCTGGCGGTCGGTGACCTCGCCGTCAATCATCGTAATCTCGTAGGTGACGTCCTCGAGGCCGTCCACACCTTCCTGCAGGGTGACGGTCTTGCCGAAGTCGTATTCATCGGACTCGGACTTTTCGGTGCTGAACGGGATGGCGACGGTCTCGGTCTCGGTCTGCACGACCTTGACTTTCAGCAGTTCGGCCGAGGACGCGCCCGTCAACAGCTCGGTGCCGGCGGGGATCTCCTGATCCAGGCTTTGCAGGTCGGGGTTCATCTGGGCCAGCGAGTCAAAGGTGACGCCGGTGGTATCCACGACGCTCTGCACGGTATCACCTTCCTCGGCTACATAGGTATGCACGCCGGAGCCTTCGTTCAGAGCGGAGATCACGTCGCTGTAGGACATGATAGATTCCTGCAGATAGACGCCGTCCAGCAGGCGGATGTCGTGGACAAAACCGGTGCGGATGGACGAATCCATGTCGTTTTCAAAGGGGGCCTTGATGCTTTCCAGGTAGGTGCGCAGATGGTCACCCTCGGTGGTGACAAACCGCAGGGTGCCGTCAATGTACACAGCGGTGCCGTCCACAATCTCATCGCTGGCGGTCTGCAAAATAGCGTTGGCAATCTCGCTTTCCGTCATGGTATCGTCGGAAACTGCCAGGCTGTAGGTAGGAGAAACTTCCCATTGGGTATCCGGCACAGAGGCACCGGCTTCTTCCAGCATAGACTTGGCCGTGTTGATACGGGACTGCACATCCTCGCGGGCGTTTTCAAAAATTTGCTCGCTGGCTACGTAGCCGACGCTTTCGCCGTTGACCTGGACGTTCAGCACAAAACGAAGCCCCAGGCCGTTGCGGACAATGACCACCAGCACAGCCGCCGCAATGGCGGGCAGCACGTAGGTGATGGCGTTCCAGAGAAGCGTGTAGTACTTGCGGATACCGCTGCGGACGTAGGCCTTTTTGGCAGCGCGGATCTGGTCGCTGCCGGCATCGGAAAGTTCCTGCGGCAGTTCCCGGATGTGGCGGATACCGGAGGCCATGCGGGTGAAGGGACTAATCAGATCCTCACAGAAAGTGATGACGCCCAGCAGGACCGGGCGCAGCACGACCATAAGCAGGTTGCCCAGAGTGCTGGCAATGCCTTTGACGACGGCGTGCGCCTTGCGGTAAGCGCACACAAAAATGTACTCGACCCAGAAGCCATACATGTACAGCAGGTCGCCAATCAGGTTGCTGCGGGAAGAATGAGCCTTATGGGCACTGGCGGACGACGGCCCGCGGTGATTTTTCTTTTTGCCTTTTTTATCGATTTGCGCGGAATTCAAAATCTTGCTGCTCCTTTTAGATGACCTAAAAAGGTCGATGCAAAGTTTGGTTCAGAGTTCTTGCAGATCCCAGTTGTTGAAAAGCCCCTCACTGTGGGCCAAAGCGGCCATATCCGGCGGCAGTTTGCTCTGGATACGGATCGCCTGTCTGCTGACCGGGTGCGTAAACCGTAAAACAGCGCAGTGCAGCGCATGCCGGGACAGGATGCTGTCCGACCCGCCATACAGAGTGTCCCCTGCCATCGGATGGCCGATGTAGGCCATGTGTACACGAATCTGATGGGTGCGGCCGGTGCAGGGCGTGCAGGCCACCAGGCTGTGGCCTGTGCCGACACCCAGTACGTTGTACCGGGTCAGACTGTATTTGCCGTCCTCCCGTACACAGCGGCCGATGATGGAATCGCCGCGGCGTGCGATAGGGGCTTCTACCTGGCCGGGGCCTAACGGCAGAATCCCCTGCACGATGGCCAGGTAGCACTTTTGAGCGCTGTCAGCCAGCAGTGGTGCGGCAAACGAATTTTGCGCACAGAGCACCAGCCCACTGGTATTTTTGTCAATGCGGTTGACCGGGCGGAACACGCCGGTCTTGCCTTGCTGCTGTAAATGGTACAGCCAGCCGTTGGCCAGGGTGCCGTCCGGGTAATTCAACGTGGGATGTACAGCGATACCGGCGGGCTTTTCCAGTACGGCGGCGAACTCGTCCTCGTAGGCAATGGCAAACGGGACGGGCTGTGGCGTGACGCTGGTGGGCGGTTCCGGCGGCAATGCAAAGCTGATCTGCTGGCCGGGATGCACAGGCTGGTCGGTGTGGAGCGGGGCTCCATCGGCGAAAAAGCCATCGCCGTTATATTTGACGGATTTGATCAGGGCGGCGGTGACGCCCTGCGTGCGCAGGAAGATCCCCAACCGCTGACAGTCTGCCTCGGGAGGAACGATATAACGCAGAACGGTCAAAAATAGGCCCTCCCTTGTGGAATACTGCAAAGCATGCGTGCAACCCGTACACTCATACTTTGATATTATACCACAAAGAAGAGCCTGATGCAATTCCCAATCTCTGGAACAAAAAGCCGCCCCTGCCAGGCGGCAGAGACGGCTTGCAAAGTTATAAATCAGACCGGATGAGACTTGTTCTCGTAGTCAGCATGCAGAGCATCGACACCCTGCAGGCGGGCATTGCGCTTTTCGAAGAACTTGGGGGCGACCTGCGGGAACATAGCGTAGGTCAGGACGTCTTCCTCCTGGATGGCGTACTTGGCGGCCTCAGCCTTCAACTTGTCCATCTCGGGCTCCAGCGTGTCGGCAAAGCGGCAGGTAATGGGCTCCTCGCCCTTCAGGATAAAGTCGCTGAACTCCTTCTTGATGGGAGCGGGAGTCTTGCCGTAGTCGCCATGGACCAGACCCTTGAACTCCTTGGTGACCATCTTGTAGCGCTCACCCATGATGACGTTAAAGACAGCCTGGGTGCCAACGATCTGGCTGGTCGGGGTGACCAGCGGCGGGTAACCGGCATCCTCACGAACGCGGGGAATCTCCTCCAGAACATCCTGGAGCTTGTCTTCCTTGCCGGCGTCCTTCAGCTGCTTCAGCATGTTGGAGAACATGCCACCCGGAACCTGGTACAGCAGGGTGTTGGCATCGACGCCCAAAGACTTCTGGTTGATCTGGCCATTGGAGATGTACTTCTCACGCAGTTTGTTGAAGTAAGCGCGGACAACATTCAGCTGGTTCAGATCTAGGCCGGTGTCGTAGTCGGTACCCTGCAGGGCAGCGACCAGACTCTCGGTGGGCATATGAGAAGTACCCAGAGCCAGCGGACTCATGGCGGTATCAACGATGTCGGCACCAGCCTCGATGCCCTTCAAGATGGACATGGAAGCCAGACCGGCGGTGTAGTGGCTGTGGATGTCTACGGGGATCTTGATGGTATTCTTCAGTTCAGAGACCAGGTCATAGCAGGTGTAGGGCTTCAGCAGACCAGCCATATCCTTGATGCAGATGGAGTCAGCGCCCATCTCCTCCAGGGTCTTGGCATACTTGGCAAAGTACTCGTTGTTATGTACGGGACTCAGGGTGTAGCTGATGCAGGCCTGAACGTGAGCGCCTTCCTTGTTGGCGGCCTTGATGGCAGTCTGCAGGTTGCGCGGGTCGTTCAGGGCGTCGAAAATACGGATGACATCGATGCCGTTGGCAACGGACTTTTGTACGAAGTACTCGACAGCGTCATCGGCGTAAGGACGATAGCCCAGCATGTTCTGGCCGCGGAACAGCATCTGCAGTTTCTGATGGGGCAGCTCCTTGCGCAGGATGCGCAGACGCTCCCAGGGGTCCTCGTCCAGAAAACGGATGCAGGAGTCGAACGTAGCGCCGCCCCAGCACTCAACGGAGAAGTACGGGATCTTGTCCATCTCGGGCAGGATCGGACGCATCTCGTCCATCGTCATACGGGTAGCAAGCAGGGACTGGTGCGCGTCGCGCAGAACGACCTCGGTGATCTTAATAGGTTTCTTAGCCAATGTCATTCACCTGCCCTTTCTTAGTTCATGGTGCAGAGCAGATCGCCGGAGTTGACGACATCGCCCTTGCGCACATTCACGCTGGCAATGGTGCCATCCTGCGGAGCGCTGATCTCGTTCTCCATCTTCATGGCTTCCAGGATCAGCAGGGTGTCGCCGGCCTTGACGGAATCGCCAGCCTTGACCTTAACGTCCAGGATGTTGCCCGGCATGGGAGCAGTAACGGTGACGGAACCGGCAGCGCCAGCGGGAGCGGCAGAAGCAGCGGGTGCAGCAGCCGGAGCCGGGGCAGCGGCGGGAGCAGCAGCAACAGGAGCGGAAGCAACGGCAGCGCCGGTGCCTTCCTCGACGGTGACATTATAAGCAACGCCGTTGACAGTGACAATCAGGTTTTTCATAGGAATTTCCTCCTTAAAGATCGTGTCGTTATGTTCAGGTTAAACGCAGATTACAGCGTGATGTTGCCATGCTTCTTAGCCAGGCGGACAGCGCGCTTGCTGGCCAGCATATCCAAGGCCTGGGCAACAGCGCTGCGGGCAGAAGCGGCATCGGCGACGGTATCAGCGGCACCGTTGGCAACAGCGGCCTGGGCACTGCAGACGTCCTTGGTGTAAGCAGCAGCCTTTGCCTTCGTAGCGGCAACGATGTTATCAGAAGCGAAGATCTCGTCCTTGTACAGAACGGTGACAGCAGCCTCGGGGGCCAGCGGTGCAACAGTGCAGCCCTGCACGGCAACGCGCCAGTCAGCAGAAGCAGCGAACACCGTGTAAGCGGGGCCGACAGCCTCACCGGCCAGAACAGCGACCTTGACCGTGGTGGCCTCAGCATAAACACCAGCCATACGGGCGGCCTGGCGGATACCACCGGCCTGGTCATCCCCCTCGCTCTTGCCGAAGCCTTCGGTGTTGACGACGGTCACAACGGGGATGCTGTAGGCATCGCACAGACGGACAAAGCGGGCAGCCTTGGCAGTGCACTTGTGGCACAGGGCGGCTTTCTCGGTGGCAACGATACCAACGGAGCTGCCGTTGATGGTAGCCAGAGCGGTAACGATGTTCTTGCCGTAGCCCTTGTACAACTCAACAGCGCTGCCCTCGTCAGTCAGAGCAGCGACGGCGTCAGCGGCGGTGTACTTGGCGGTGTTCAGCGCAGCGGAAGGAGCGCTGAAGTCGAACAGTGCAGGACCAGCCAGGTTGTTGGCGGGCAGCAGGGCGGCGATAGAAGCAGCCTGCTTAGCAGCGGCGACAGCATCAGCGGCGGTCACAGCGGCAACGCCAGCCTTGGCGGCGAATTCAGCGGAGCCAGCACCGGCAACTTTGTCTTCAGCATTGAACGGAGCGTTCAGGAACAGCTCGGCGTCCTCAGCCATGATGCACAGGTCAGCGGAAGCGGCGTTGATGGCATTGGTGCCGGCGCAGGTACCGGTAACAACGGCAATCTGCGGCACAACGCCGGAAACACGTGCGATCTCAGCGGTCAGGCGGGCGGTAGCGTTCAGCAGATCCAGGCCGCCCTCCAGCTTGGCACCGGTGGAGTCGTAGAAGGTGACGACCGGGGCACCGGTCTCGGCGGCCATCTCCAGCACGCGGATATTCTTTTCGATATCCTGCACGCCAACGGGGGTGCCGTCCTCAAATACGACGTAGACGCTCTGACCGTTTGCGTTGCCGTAAGCGGCGCTTACAGCGCCATCGGTAAACAGCGGAGAATATGCGCCGTCATCAAAAAATGCTGCAAGGATCGTTGCCTTGCCGGGTTTGTTTGCTGCCATACAGCTTCCTCCCTATTTGTAAAACTGAAAGTTTTTTAGTGAAGAATTCACAAAAAAATCCACGATTTAAATTAATTATACTACTTTGTGGAAAAATCTACAAGTAGAAATTGCAGTACTTTTTGAAAAAATACACAATTTTTTGTACAAAAAATTGCTTTCGAGCAACTTTACACCCTAAATATGGGTTCAGCCCTGCTCTTTGCGGGGACGCAGCGGGCCGGGACGGCGGGGGGCAGTGCGGGTCGGGGCCTCAGAGCTGCGGCTTTTATGCTGGGCGGCGTTGCGCAGGGCGTTGATCTCGCTCTTTTTCAGCTCACGGTATTCGCCCGGCTGCAGCATGCCCAGCTTGACCGGGCCTTCGGCAGTACGGCGCAGGCGGACGACCTGCAGGCCGACGGCCGAGCACATGCGGCGGATCTGGCGGTTGCGGCCCTCGTGCAGGGTGATCTCCAGCACGGTGCGGCCCGGCTCGTCCACGACAACATGGATCACGCAGGGCTGGGTCTTGACGCCGTCGTCTAGTACCACGCCGGAGGACATCTGGATGATCTGCTCCTCGGTGGCGCGGGGATTGACGGTGACGCGGTAGAGCTTGCCTACCCCGCCGGACGGGTGGGTCAGCAGGTTGATGAAGGCACCGTCATCGGTCATCAGCAGCAGGCCCTCGCTGTCCTTATCCAGGCGGCCCACCGGGCGCAGCATGGCCGGAACATCGGAGACAAGATCCATAACGGTCTTGCGGCCGCGGTCGTCGGACCGGGTGGTCAAAAAGCCGCGTGGTTTGTGCAGCATGATATAGGTATACTGCCGCTTGCGCACGATACGGACGGTCTGGCCGTCGATAGCGACCTTATCGTAATCGGGGTCCATCTTGTCACCCAGGCCTACCGGGTGACCGTTAACTTTTACTTTGCCAGCGGCGATCAGGCGCTCCGCCTCACGGCGGGAGCAGATACCCTGATCGGCCAGCACTTTTTGAACGCGCTGTTCTGCCATGCTTACTCCTTATTTCTTGTGCTTATGCGTTGCCCGTTTCAGCGGGCTTGTCTTTTTTAATCATTGCGGTGATTTTCTCCACCAGTTCCGGCAAAGCGGCAATGGCGTTATCCACGGCGGTGACTTTTTCCACCAGTTGTACCGTGCGGACGTTGCCGCCGGAAACCACCAGGAACGCAACGGGCGTGACCGACACACCGGCACCGGTGCCGCCGCCGAACATCTGCTTGGACGACTGGGGCGCCACATCGGAACCGCCCGATGCAAAACCGAAGGTAACGCGGGAGACCGGGATGATGGTGGTAGTGTCATCTACGTGGATGGGATCACCGATGATGGTGCTGGTATCCACCATATCGCGGATCTTTTCAATGGTGACGCCCATCAGACCTTGGATCGGATGCTCTGCCATGGGAAACTCCTCCTTTTATAAAAGCAAAATGCAATTTGGTTCAGTTGGTATGTGCAGGCTGCAGCTGCGGGTCTTTGCCCAGGCGGAACAAAAGCCGGATCAGCAGCCAGAGAAGCAGAAACGTGTGGGTGTGCAGCCTGCCGGAAATGTAACGCTCTCCCCTGCGTTGGCCGGTGAAATCCGACTCCAGCTGCAAATGGTCGCATTGCAGGCAGACGACCTGCTGCAAAAACGCCAGCAGATTGTTGGCGGCGGCCATGGCAGCGCCATAAAGCTCGGCGGTCTGGGCCGCATCCTCGCCGGTGACGGTCCAGAATACGGTAAGGTGCTGCACTTTGATGTGCCGTGCCAGGAATCGCCCAATCCAGCGCAGGTGCTCGAACATACAGCGGACAAAGGCGGCAGGATCATGAGCGAGCAGGTTGAGGGCGGTCTCGATACGCTCCGAAATATGGAATGGCAGAGCGCTGGATTTTGGATGCTCTCCGGTAAATTCAGTAGCGGGGGCTGGCGTAGGAGCGGCCTTTGCCGCAACGGAAGCTTGCGGGGATTGCGCAGCAGGGGCGGCAGCGCCTGCGGGGGCTGCGGCTGGTGCAGGCTGCGTTTTAGACAGCGCTGGTTCAGCGCTTGGTTGTGCTGCGGGCGCTGGCTGCGGCGCGGCGGGATGCTGTGCCGCCGTATCTTTGGCAGCGGCCCGTGGCCAAAGCGTAAAATGCAGCGGGCCGTACCAGGCGGTCAGCGATGGTTTGCCAGCCTGATAGGCAAACCGCAGCTCCACCGGCAAAATCAGCAGGACTACCAGCAGCGCCAACAGAAAAAGAAGCAGCCAGCCAACGAATTTGAGCACCGCCAGCAGGGCGGTGAGCACAATGGTCATGGGCAATCACTTCCATTCCAGCTGTTCGCCGTCCTCGGCGGTATCGATGGCAGGATCAGATTCAGCTTCCGAGGGTTCGTTGTCCCCTGCTTCGCCATGCAGCGGCGGCAGGTCAGCCAGCGAGCCCAGGCCGAACACACGCAGAAAACTGTCGGTGACCTGGAACGCGATGGGCTTGCCGGGCAGGTCCAGACGCCCGGCTTCCTCGATCAGTCCTTTTTCCAGCAGCTTGGCTACGATGGACGAGGAATCCACGCCGCGGACCTGCTCAATAAAGCTGCGGGAGACGGGCTGGTTGTAGGCAATGACTGACAATACCTCCAGCGCGGCGGGCGAAAGCGGTGCATTGCGGCGGGTGTCCAGGATGCGCTTGACCATCTCGCCGTAGTACGGGCGGGTGGCCATCTGCCAGCGGTCGGGGTCGAAGTAAAGAATTGCCATGCCGCTTTCCTCTTCGTCCAGCTTTCTTTGCAGCTTTTTCAAAAGGCGCACAACTTCCTCCGGCTCAACACGCAGGGCGTCGGCCAGGCGCGCGGCCTCGACGGGGTCGGCATGGGCAAACAACATGGATTCCAACGCGCCAATCTTCTGTTGTTCATTCATGGGCGGAAGCCTCCTTGTTTCTGCGGTGGGTGCGGTCCAGGTTCAGCTGGCCCTCGTCTTCTACCTTGATGCGCCCGGCGCGGATAAGCTCCAGCAGCGCCAGAAAGGTGGCTACATGGGTGCTGCGGCTGTCCTCCGGGTTGAAAAGCTGGTTCATCTTTTGCAGGGTGCCTTTCAGCAGCCCGCGCAGCATGTGGGAAACGCGGCTGGATACCGAGACAAACGGCGCGGTGACCAGCGGCTCAAAACGCTCCTGTGTGGGTTTGCGCTTGCGCAGGTTGCGGCCCATCAGGTTGAACCAGGCGGTGACCAGCAGGTTGGGGTCGTGGCGGCGGGTGTACTCGGCTGCACCCACCAGCGGCATGGGCTGGCGCACAGCGGTGTACAGGTCGCGGGCGCGGCTGCCCAGCTTGGCGGCCACCTCCTTGCAAGCGCTGTACTCAATCAGGCGGCCGGTCAGTTCGGCCTTCATACGCTCGGCCTCGGGGCTGCGGGGCAGCAGCAGGGCACTTTTCATCTGCACCAGATGGGCGGCCATGTCAATGAACTCGCTGGCAACCTCCATGCGGTTATCCTGCAGGTTGCGGATGGTGGCCGTGTACTGGTCGATGAGTTCCATGATGTTGATATCATAGAGGTTCATCTTATTTTTGCCCACCAGGTACAGCAGCAAATCAAGCGGGCCTTCAAAATCTTCTATTTTAAAAGTAAGAACTTCCGGCAAAAAATCAATACCCCCACAGTAACTCTACAAAGCCTGTCCCTTTAATAAGGAAAGACCACAGCTGATTGACAATCGCAGACAGCGGCCGATTCAACAGCCCCAGGAACGTGAGTGCCAGCACGGCCAGCATGATATAGCGCTCGTACTTCATCAGTTTAAAATACAGCTTTTCCGGCAAAAACAAAAGAAAGATACGGCTTCCGTCAAAGGGCGGAACCGGAATCAGGTTGAACACAGCCAGGCTCAGGTTCATCGTGATCATATAATAGAAGAACATCTCAATAAAGGGCACCGCGTTTCCCGCGCCGCTGTAGTAGCAGATCTTGTACAAGATCATAGACACCCAGGCCAGCAGCAGGTTACTGATAGGACCGGCCGCGGCAGAGATCGCCATGCCGACTTTCGGATTTTTATAATTGTACGGATTGATGCTGACCGGCTTGGCCCAGCCAACACCGCCTACCAGCATGCACAGCGCACCCAGCGGGTCAAAGTGGCGCATAGGGTTCAGCGAAAGGCGGCCCGCCCGCACGGCGGTATCATCCCCCAGCCAATGGCTGACCAGGGCGTGGGCAGACTCATGAAATGGGATGGTAAGCAGGACGACCAGCGCCCGGCAAATGTACATCATGATCTGTGTTGCTGACAGCAGACCGTTCAAAGGCAAACACCACCCCATTAAAATCTCATCTTATTATACCGTACAAATGCCCCCAAAACAAGCCCTGCACCGGGATGGATGGCGGATTTTCGCTTCGATTTTGCACAACGATAAGAAAATATAATATTTTTCAAACTTTTTTGCACAAAACCCTTGCAATTTGCAAAAATCCACGCTATAATATTTAAGCTATTGAAAAGGAGGTGCAAGCAATTATGGCCAAATGTTCTTGCTGTGGCAAGGGTGTCACGTTCGGTATCAAGGTCTCCCACTCTCATCGTCGGAGCAACCGTACCTGGAACCCCAATGTCAAGCGCGTGAAGGCGATCGTCGAGGGTTCCCCGAAGTATATCTACGCCTGCACCCGCTGCCTGCGCTCTGGTAAAGTTACCCGCGCGGTCTGATTGGACGGAAAAAATGCCGGTCACATTGCGTGACCGGCTTTTTCTCTTTTATTTTACCAGTTAAAGGCAGCACAGCACAATTCTAAGTGCCGATACGGCGAGCGAGGTGCAACGCAGACGGTGTGCTGCAGCCGCTGGAACGGTGCTTAAGCCGTTAGGCGGAAATTGCGCTGTGTTGCCTTAAAAAAGGAGTCTATTATGCTGCCCCAGGACCCTATCATTTTGTTAAGCTACGTCAATACCCAGCTGCGTGACCGGGATGCCAGCCTTGCTGCATTCTGCGACCGGGAAAATGCAGACGAAGCTGACCTGCGTGCCCGTCTGCAAGAAGTGGGTTATATTTACGATGCCCAGGCGAACCGTTTCGTCTGATTTTGCAGCAGGATGTACTCCGGCGTTATAGAGGAGAGGAAGTTTATACCCGCTATGAATTTTGTGTTTGTCAGCCCGCATTTCCCCAAAACTTACTGGAATTTCTGCGAACGCCTGCATCGCAACGGCGCCAATGTGCTGGGCATCGGCGATGCACCGTTTGACGAGATCCCCTGGCAGCTCAAGCATTGCCTGACCGAGTATTACCGCGTGAACGACCTGGGCAATTACGATGAGATGCTGCGGGCTGTGGCCTATTTCACCTTCCATTACGGTAAGATCGACTGGCTGGAATCCAACAACGAATATTGGCTGGAAATGGATGCCCAGATGCGAACCGACTTTAACATCACCACCGGCGCACAGAACGACTTCATCGAGCGCATCAAATACAAGAGCAAGATGAAGGAAAGCTACATTGCAGCCGGTGTGCCGGTGGCGCGCCACCATATGGTCAGCACGCTGGCGGCGGCCAAGGCCTTCATCAAAGAGGTGGGCTACCCTGTCATCGTCAAGCCCGATAACGGCTGCGGCGCTGAGGCAACCTATAAGCTGCGGAACCTGAAGGAACTGAAGGCTTTCTACGCTGAGCCCCACGCCGTACCTTATATTATGGAAGAATTCATCAACGGCACCATCGTCAGCTTTGACGGAGTGGCCGACAGCCATTGCGTGCCGCTGTTCTACACCTCCAACGTCTTCCCCACCCCAATGCTGGACATCGTGAGCGAGCAGGGCGATTTGAGCTACTGGACCCAGAAGACCGTGCCTGCCGCGCTGAAAGACGTGGGCTTCCGCACCATCAAGGCCTTTGGCGCCAAGAGCCGGTTCTTCCACTGCGAGTTCTTCCAGCTGAACGAGGACAAGCCGGGTCTGGGCAAAAAGGGCGACTATGTGGCTCTGGAAGTCAACATGCGCCCGGCGGGCGGCTACACACCGGATATGATCAACTACGCCAACTCAGCGGATTGCTACCAGATCTGGGCGGATATGGTCTGCTATGACGAAGTGCGAAACCTGGAGCTGGATGGCCCCAAGTACTACTGCGTTTACGCAGGCCGCCGTGACTGCCACACCTACAAGCACAGCAACGAGCAGATCATGGCGCGCTACGGCAACCGCATGAAGATGCACGAGCGCATCCCCGAGGCTCTGCGCCTGGACATGGGTGACGAGATGTACACCGTCACTGTGCGTTCCAGCGCCGAGCGGGATGCTTTCATCCGCTACGTGCAGGAGAAAGCCTGATTTTTATAAATATAAGCAAACCGGGTATCCGATGCAAAAGTCGGATACCCGGTTTTGTTTAGTATTTAGTTGTTATAATCTGCGATGGTCACAGAGTTTTTGCTGTAGTACGGCGTCAGGCCCCACAGGTCCGGGCCGGGGGCAACGTCTGTGTAAAACAGCAGCCAGGGGCGCTCTTCCTCGGTCAAGGGGCGGAACACGACATCGGGCTGGTCGGTATCGGTCAAAATGGCTTCACGTTCGTCCAGCACTTTAGCAAAGCGGGCGGCTTCGCCGTCGGCTAGTTCATAGGCGGCCTCCAGCGTGGTGGCAAAGTGGTTATCCTGCCCCTCTTTTACCGTATGGCTGCCGATGCAGGCCATACAGACCAGCATCGCAGCGCAAACCAGCGGCAGGCGCTGCCCTGCTTTGCCAAGCTGGCGGATGGCAGGCGTCAGACAGACGCCGCGGATACGCTCCAGCCAGCCAAAGAGCAGAAACTCGGTAACGGCCAAGCCGAGGATAAAGGTCATCCAGACCACATTCAGCAGCCGCCCGGCACCGATGCCGCCCATCGTGTAGGATGGCAGGAAAATCATGGCCCACATTAAAATAAAGGTGACGGCCGCACCTGCCAGCGGATGGCGGAACACCCGGTCCGACAGGCTGCTGCTTTGGGCAAGGTACCGCAGCGGTAACGCCAGCAGCACCAGCAGGCAGAGCAGCGGTACATCCAGCCAGCGGACCCATTCCAGCGCGGCCAGCACAAAGCTTTTCAGTACGGCTTCAACAAAGCCTGCCCCTGCAAACCCGGCAGCGCGTACCCGCGTGCCGGGGGCTGTTACGTTGATAAGCAGCCCCGCCACGGCAGCAAGAAATGCCGGCAAATGGTAAAACCTGCGCTGCCGTGCGCACAGTACAACGGCCAACAACAGGACCAGCACATTCAAAAGCCCGGCCACCTGGTGCCCACCGCCGATGATAAAGCCAATCATGACCCCGGCGGCGCAGTACAAAGTGCGCCGCTTACGGGTCAACTGCGGCGCAAAGCACAGCCCGAACGTCAGCCCGGCATTGAGCACGGCCAGCGAGAAATACGGCAGGTAGTTCATTGCGCCGTTGAACCAGTATAGCCCTTCCACCGGGGCGGGCATGCCCTCAATAAAGGCAAAGCAGACCAGCAGCGCCAGCGCCCAGGGCAGCAGCTTTTGCGCCTGGTCCAAACGGCGCACCACACAGCGGCAGGCCCCGTACAGGCAGAAAAACAACGGTACAAGAACGCAAAGCAGCGTGACCCCATACCAGGCGTTGCCGAAAATGGCGGGCTGCCAGGCCAGCAGAAAGCCGGAAACATACAGCCCCTGCCAATTCTCAAAGTAATAGACATTGGTGTCCCAGGCAGCTTTCAGCAGGCGAGGCAGGTCAAAGCCATACTGCTGCATCACCGCATGGGTGCGGGCCGCGTAAATGTAATCGTCTGCCGAGGGCCGCGCAAACACGGCCAGCACAAAAACCGGGACCAGCAGCAGCCCAATGAACAGGGTCAGCCGAAGCAGCCAGCGTTTTTGCACCGCAGAATCATGCCAAAAATCCATACACGCGCACCCCGTTACGGGTTGCCCAGCGTCATCTGCAGGAAGTAGGTCCACTGCTTCTCCCACCAGACCCAATCATGGGCGACATCATAGCCCCAAATGTCCACGATGGGGTGGATGCCCTTACTTTCCAGGATGCCCTGCAGTTCCAGCGTGGAGGCCAGCAGGTCGCCCTCCCAGGCACCCTGGCCGCAGCACATAATGAACTTATCGGCTTTATTGAACAGCTCCATGTAGGGATGGACGGTCGGGAAGTTGCGCATGTAATCGCAGGGAGAGTTGCGGTAGACGAGGTCATCCATGTAATCGCCGAAGAACATGCGGGAAGAATACAGGCCGCTCAAGGCAATGGTGCCATTATACAGGTCGGGACGGCGCAGGAAGAAGTTGACGGCATGGCCGCCGCCCATGCTGGCACCGCCCACCAGGATCTTGCCGGTGTGGTCCTCGCCGCCCTGTTCGCGGTTGATCTCCAGCAGGCGCGGGGTCAGCTCCTCACAGATATAGTTGTACCAGCGCTCCTGCATCTCGATGCGCGGACGCTCGGGGCCGTGGTTGTCCCAGCTTTCGGGATCGATGCTGTCAGCCGTGAAGATCTGCAGCTTGCCGCTGTCGATCCAGGGCGCGGCCAGGTTGCACATGTTTCGGTCTTCCCAATCATAAAAGCGGCCGCTCTGGCACGGGAAAATGATAATGGGGCGTCCGGCGTGACCGTAGACTTTGAACTCCATAAAGCGGTCAAGATACCGGCTGTATTCCTTATAATAACGGATCTGCATGGCAGTTCCCTCCTGATTTTATTTGTAAAAAAATCTCTTGTTCAGATCCAGCAGCCCAACCATAGCGTGCATGGGGCCGGATGTGGAAGTTTTAAATACCCAGTAGTACGCCAGGGCCAGGGCCTCGCGCAAGTAACAGGGCAGCACGCTGCGCCACGGCGTGTGGGCAGGCAGCGCAGCGACCGTGGTAAAACCGGCCCGCGCCGCATACCGCCCGGCGCGGTAGCAGTGGAATGCGTTGGAAACGTAAACGATGGGGGTATCGGTGCTGTAGCCGCGCTCTTTTAAAATATCCAGCGAGAAAGCAAAGTTCTCCTCGGTGGAGGTGGACTTGTTTTCGGCCAAAACGCGGTCAGCGGGCAGACCTTTTTCAATCAGGTAATCCCGCATGGCCTGGCCTTCGGGAATCCATTCGTCCCTACCCTGCCCGCCGCTGGTGACGATGAGCAGGTCGGGGTGTTCCGCCGCGTACTCATAGGCTTTATCCAGCCGGTAGCGAAGCAGCATGCTGGGCTTATCCTTGCGCAGGCCCGCGCCCAGCACGATCATGACCTGCTCCTGCCCGGTGGGCGGGTTGGCGTAACCGCTGACGGCCACAAAGCTAATTAAGGCCAGATATACAACCAGCAAAACGCCCAGCACGATGCCTACAACGCGCCCGGCCCCGGTGCGGAGCCAACCCGCCAGTGGTTTATGCCAGATGGCGCAGGCCGTGATGGCAGCCGTCAGCACCCAGACCATCAGGTTGCCCATGTTGAAGTTGCTTAAAAACACCAGCATGAGCGAATAGGCGACCAGCGCTGCGGCCAGAATCCATAAGAGAAGGACGCCCATCTTACTTGCAAATCTCATCGTACACGCCGCAGCCGGCTGCGCAGTAGTCAACATCCAGCGCCTTGCAGACGGTATCGGCGATGGTGGCAAAGCTGTAGCGGGTGTGCAGGTTCACGCCTGGCTTGATCTCACTGCCATACACCAGGAACGGCACATGCTCGCGGGTGTGGTCGGTGGTCTTAGTGTAGCTGGGGTCGCAGCCATGATCTGCCGTGACCATCAGGATGTCCTCGGGGCGCATCTTGGCCATGAACTGGGGCAGCCAATCGTTGAACTCGGCGGCAGCGGCAGCATAACCGGCTACATCGCGGCGGTGACCGTACAGCATGTCGAAGTCGACGAGGTTGACGAAGGCCAGGCCCTCAAAGTCGCGGTCGGCCAGATCCAGCGTGACCTGCAGGCCCTCAGTATTGCCGCTGGTGCGGATGGTCTCGCCGATGCCCTTCCCGGCAAAAATGTCGTGGATCTTGCCCACACCAATGGTGGACTTGCCGGCAGCCTGGATAGCGTCCAGCATCGTATCACGCGGCGGCACCAGGCTGTAGTCGTGGCGACGCGGGGTGCGGGTGAAGTTGGCGGAGCAATCGCCCACAAACGGGCGGGCGATGACGCGGCCTACGCCGTATTTGCCCACCAGCAGCTCACGGGCCTGGGCACAAATTTCATAGAGCTTTTCAACGGGGACGATGGCCTCGTTGGCGGCAATCTGGAACACGCTGTCGGCGGAGGTGTAGACGATCAGCGCACCGGTCTTCATGTGCTCCTCGCCGTAATCGCGGATGACCTCAGTGCCGGAATAAGGCTTGTTGCACAGCACCTGAAAGCCGGTCTTGGCAGTGAAAGCGTCCAGCAGGTCTTTCGGGAAGCCGTTCGGGAAGGTGGGCAGCGGGTCGGCACTCAGCAGACCGGCAATCTCCCAGTGGCCGATGGTGGTATCCTTGCCGGCGCTGGCCTCACGGAGGCGGGCAAAGCTGCCGATAGGCTCGGCCACGGGGGTGCCGCAGGTCACGCCGTCCAGGTTGAACATGCCCAGCTTGGCCAGATTGTCGCCTTTAAAATTGGGGTGGCCGGCAATGGCGCCCAGGGTGTTGGTGCCTGCATCGCCAAACTGTGGGGCGTCCGGCTCAGCGCCGACGCCGAAGCTATCGAGAACGATCAAAAAAACACGTTTTGCCATAGGTTTGTCTCCTGTCTGTATCATAAACATTGTGTGCGTTGAATACGTAGAATATACCTATTTAAGATTATACCCTATTTGGGGAGGATTGTAAACAGAAAGCCCGTCCTGTGCAGCGGAAACGTGAGCAATATTTGCACAGTAAAACATGTGTAAAGTGGATTTGCGTACTTGTACAAAAGCGGAAATGTGTAGTATAATAGCTTCGATTAATGTTCAGATTTCTTCAATGGAGGTCATGATATATGCGTAAAACAAAAATTGTCTGTACGATGGGCCCTTCTACCGAAAAGCCGGGTATTCTGCGCCAGCTGATGGAGAATGGCATGAACGTTGCCCGTTTCAACTTTTCCCACGGTGATTACGAGGAGCACAAGGGGCGTTTTAACGCCCTGCGCGCCCTGAGCAAAGAGCTGGACCTGCCAGTTGCTGCCATGCTGGATACCAAAGGCCCTGAGATCCGCTTGGGCACCTTCAAGAACGGCGTGGAGAAGCTGGTCACCGGCCAGAAGTTCACCCTGACTTCCCGGGAGGTCGAGGGCACCAACGAGATCTGCTCTGTCTCCTACAAAGAGCTGCCCCGCGACGTTGCCGCTGGCGGCCGTATCATGCTGGACGACGGTCTGATCGAGCTGGGTATCGACGAAGTGAGCGACACCGACATCGTCTGCACCGTCAAGAACGATGGCACCATCAAGACTAAGAAGGGTGTCAACGTCCCCGGTGTGCACCTGTCCATGCCCTACATGAGCAACCGCGACCGCAACGATATTCTGTTCGGTATCGAGCAGGGCTTCGATCTGATTTCTGCCAGCTTCGTGCGCAACGCCCAGGACATCATGGAAATTCGCCACCTGCTGGACGAGCACAACAGCAACATCCGCATCATCGCCAAGATCGAGAACCAGGAGGGCATCGATAACATCGACGAGATCCTGACTGTGGCTGACGGCATCATGGTTGCCCGCGGCGATATGGGCGTTGAGATCGACTTTGCCGAGATCCCCTCCATCCAGAAGAACCTGATCGACCGTGCCATGAGCGCCGGTAAGATCTGCATTACCGCTACCCAGATGCTGGATTCCATGATCGTGAACCCGCGCCCCACCCGTGCCGAGATCACCGACGTTGCCAACGCTATTTATGACGGCACCGGCGCGGTCATGCTGTCTGGCGAGACCGCTGCAGGCAAGTATCCCGTCGAGGCCCTGAAGGCTATGGCCACCATCGCCGAGGCTACCGAGTCTGACTCCAACTTTGATTCCCTGGTTCACCACACCCGCGGTGAGAACAGCCGCCTGTCCGTCAGCGCTGCTGTGGGCCACGCTGCCTGCACCACTGCCAACGATATTGGGGCTACCGCTATTATCACCGCCTCCAAGAGCGGCGAGACCGCCCGCCTGCTGAGCCGCTTCCGCCCGGATGCTCAGATCATCGCCTGCGTGCTGGATGAGACCACTCGCCGCCAGCTGAACGTCTACCGCGGCGTGACCCCCTTGCTGATGGACTATGCCCACTCTACCGACGAGCTGATCAGCATGTCGGTTGAAAATGCCAAGGGCGCTGGTTTGATCCAGGACGGCGATCTGGTCGTTGTCACCGCCGGTGTTCCGGTTGGTGTTTCTGGTACTACCAACATGATTAAGGTCCACATGGTCGGTGACAGCCTGCTGGCTGGTGTCGGTATCGGCAGCCGCAACGCTAAGGGCGAAGTCTGCGTCTGCCGCAGCGCAGCCGAGGCTGCCAAGAAGTTTAAGCCCGGTCAGATCCTGGTCGTGCCTTTCACCACCAACGATGAGCTGCCGTTCATCCGCGAGGCCGCCGGTGTCATCACCGAGGAAGCCGGTGCCAACAGCCATTCCGCTATCGTTGGCCTGACCTTGAACAAGGCCGTTATCGTGGGCGCTACCAACGCTACCCGCACCCTGAAAGACGGTATGGTCATCTCGATGGACTGCATCCGCGGCACTGTCCAGCTGATGGCTAACTAAGGAGCAGATGATGGAACGCATTGCGAGTTTCTGCGTGGATCACACCAAATTGCAGCCGGGTATGTACCTTTCCCGTCAGGACGGCGCAAACGGTGAGATTTTGACCTGGGATATCCGCATGAAGCAGCCCAATAAGGGCAGTTATCTTTCCCCCGCTGCCGCCCACACGCTGGAACACCTGTTTGCGACTTATGCCCGCAACAGCAAGTACAGCAGCGGCGTGGTCTATGTCGGCCCGATGGGCTGCCTGACCGGCTTTTACCTGCTGACGACCGGCCTGACCCCGGCCGAGGCCCTGGACCTGACCCGCAGCGCTTTTGCCTGGATGGCTGAGTACGAGGGCGAGATTCCCGGTGCTTCGGCGGTGGAATGTGGCAACTATCTGATGATGGACCCCATTGCCGCCAAAGCCGAGGCCGCCGCCATGCTGCCGGTGCTGGAAAAACTGGACGCTGACCAGCTGCATTATTGATAACTGAGACATAAAAAATCCCGCCGCACGATAGCTAGGTGCTCGTAAAATAGTTTTCGAGAAATGACACGGCAACTGCCTGTCAGGGTTGGTTACGAGTACCCGGTTGAGTTGGGAGAGCATCAAGCCCCATGCCCGCACCGTCAAGGTGTTGGCATGGGGCTTTTTGTCAAAGTTGTGTGCCAAGGGTTACGTTGAAGAGGGAGCGACTGTATAGGTGCATTTCGGGCAAATCGCTGCGTATGTAGGAAGGTTGGTACGTACGCAGCAAAACGGTCAAGTTCTTCTATATAGGGGTGTTCTTTTATTAGCGAATATGGTATACTTGGCGTAGCCCGGTAAATCGGAAGTTGAGGAGGAAGTAGGTATGCTAAACAACAAAGGGTTCGACCTTTGGGCTGATGGCTATGACAAAACTGTCGGCATTTCTGATGAGGAAAACACATACCCTTTTGCCGGTTATAAAAAGGTACTTGGGTTCATTTTTCAGACCATAATGAGAGATGAAAATGCCGTTGTGTTGGATATTGGATTCGGAACAGGCACATTAACGACAAAACTATACGAGCGAGGCTGTTCCATTTATGGGCAGGACTTTTCATCAAGAATGATTGCGTTGGCATCTGAGAAAATGCCAAATGCACAGTTATATCAGGGGGACTTTTCAAAAGGGCTTGCCGAACCATTGCGGAACTTGCGTTATGACTATATTGTTGCGACATACTCTCTGCATCATTTAACGGATGCGCAAAAGCGCGACTTTCTGTTAGACTTGCGTAACTACTTAAAAGAAAACGGTAAAATTATAATCGGCGATGTTGCCTTTGAAACACGAAAGGACTTAGAACTGTGTAAATTGAGGGCAGGAAACACATGGGATAATGGTGAAATCTACTTTGTCGTTGAGGAACTGAGAAAAGATTTTCCGGCTCTTTCATTTACGCAAATGTCCGATTGCGCGGGAGTCCTGATTTTGGACTGACAAATTCAAATTTACCGTACTCGTTCCCGGCAGGATTTGGGGCAGGCATGCCCCAACAAGAAGCTGCCCCACAGGGGCAGAAAATTTTAAAGAATTGAAAATTTGTGGCCACGGGACAAGTCTTGTCCTTATGAACAACAGAAAACCCAGAACTGCGCAGCTGGTTCAGCCAACAGTTCTGGGTTTTCTGTTATCAGGTCAAAAAAATGTTTTACGGAGCCCCTGCAATTTCGTGCGGCGGGACTTTTTGCTTTATGTAAGGGAAAATCAAATCAGAGCAGCAGTGATCAGAGCCATCTTGTAGACTTCCTCGGCATTGCAACCACGGGACAGGTCATTGATGGGCGCGTTCAGACCTTGCAGGATGGGGCCGTAAGCCTCAAAGCCGCCCAGACGCTGGGCAATCTTGTAGCCGATGTTGCCGGCATTGATGTTGGGGAAGATGAAGGTATTGGCGTAACCGGCAACCTTGGAGCCGGGAGCCTTCAGCTGGCCGACTTCGGGTGCAACGGCGGCGTCGAACTGCAGCTCGCCGTCGACCTTCAGCTCGGGATGTGCCTCCTGGACGCGGGCGGTAGCATTGCGCATCTTGTCGACGGTCTCGCCCTTGCCGGAACCCTTGGTGGAGTAGGACAGCAGAGCAACGCGGGGATCAATGCCGAAGACCTCAGCGGTGTGTGCGGTCTCAACAGTGGACTCAACGATCTCGTCCTCAGAAGGATCGATGTTGATGGCGCAGTCACCCATGGCAATGCTCTCGTCACCGCGCATCAGGATGAAGCAGGAGCTGACGGACTTGATGCCGGGCTTGCACTTGATCAGCTGCAGAGCGGGACGGACGGTGTCAGCGGTGGAGTAAGTAGCGCCGCCCAGCAGGCAGTCGGCCTTGCCCATCTTGACCAGCATGGTGCCGAAGTAGTTGCCCTTGGACAGAGCGGCACGGCACTGCTCGTCGGTCATCTTGCCCTTGCGCAGCTCGACCATCTTGGCGACCATAGCGTCAAATTCAGGATAAGCGGTAGGATCGATGATCTCGGCACCAGTGATGTCAAAATTGTCTTCAGCGGCGGCCTTTTTAACAGCCTCAGGCTCACCCAGCAGGATGACTTTCAGGGTCTTGCCTGCCAGCAGACGGCTGGCGGCGGAAAGGATGCGAGCGTCGGTGCCCTCGGTAAAGACGATGGACTTCGGCTCGGCCTGCAGTTTCTTTTCAAAATTCTCAAAAATGGACATACAAACTTCCTCCATATTTTAGCGCAGAACAACCACTGCGCAACACTTACACAATAATTATAGCACCCAAAACAGGCTTTGCAAAGGAAATGCGCGATTACTGCGGCAAGTGGGCAAAATACGTTCGCCGTTGGCTAAAATGACAAAATACTTCACAAAGTTAATTATATATCAAGCCACATTGACGAAAAAATGTCAAATTCGCCCCGCCAACAGCCAGCACCCTGCCGCCAGCTGTGCCACCAAAATCAGCGGCATGCCGACCACAAAGTACCAATGGCGGGTCTTATGATGGAACAGATACATGCTTAAAAGCGCACCCACACTGCCGCCAACGAGGGCTGCCGCAAACAGGGTACGCTCCGGGATGCGCCACAGGTGCCGTCTGGCACGGCGCTTATCCTCTGCCATCAGAAACAATGACAGTAGATTGATGATGACCAGATACACAAACAAAATTTTCATGACACCATTATATCATAAATCTCAAAAATATGGTAGAATACAAAATAAAAGTATAAAAGTGGGGACGCAACGATGAAACGTATTTTTGTTACCGGTGCAGGCGGCTTTGTGGGCGCGCGTGCCTGCCGTTTTTTGCAGGGAAACTATGAGGTGCTGACCCTGCCCAAGGGCTGGATGGCCAGCTGCACCGAACTGCAGCTGATGCAGAGTATTGCTGAGGCGCAGCCGGACGTGATCCTGCACACGGCGGCCATCTCTGATACCGGCTACACGGAGCAGCACCCGGAGGAAGCCTACCGTGCCAATGTGGAGCTGCCGCTTTGGCTGGCGCGCGCCGCCGCGCAGTGTGGGGCAAGGCTGGTGGGCTTCAGCTCTGACCAAGTCTACGCCGGCGTGCAGCAGCCCGGCTCACTGCCGGAAACGATGGAACTCTCCCCTGCCAACGTCTACGGCCGTCAGAAACTGGAAATGGAGCAACGCATGTTGGATGCCTGTCCGGACACAGTATTGCTGCGTGCAACCTGGATGTACGACCTGCCCAGCTATGGACTACCCATCCGGGGCAACCTGCCGCTGAACCTGATAAAAGCGACGGTGTATGGAGAAAAACTGCGATTCTCTAACTGTGACTACCGTGGCATCACCTACGTGCGGCAGGCGGTAGAAAACCTGGTGCCTGCCGCCGACCTGCCCGGCGGCGTATACAATTACGGCAGCGAAAACAGAGAGGATATGGTGACGACCGCTTTAGCCTTTGCTGAGGCTTTGCGGCTGCCGGATGTAGATAACCTGATAGAAGCAGTGGACTGGCAGCGGAATCTAGCGATGGATTGCGGAAAACTGCGCGGATATGGGATAAGGTTTGATACCACGCAGGAGGGCATTTACCATTGCTTGAATGACTACGGCGTTGCGGATTTATAACCTAGTATAAAAGAATCGGGTAAAGTGTCTGTCCCCCGCAGGCTGAGCGACAGCCGTAGGACTGTCACTCCCGGCACTGCGGCATCGCCGCCCTGTTCGGCTCTTCATCAGACTTAGCCATAAACAAAGGCCCTCTTGCCGGGACACGGCAAGAGGGCCTTTGTTTATGGAGCTGATGGGAGTCGAACCCATGTCCGAAAAGAAATTGGTTAGAGTATCTCCGGGCGCAGTATGTTTATTGGATTTCCCTTGGTGCGGGCGAGCATACACGCACTACACCTTGGTAGCTTCGTTAATACCTGACGGGCGGCCAAGCTCAAGCCCGTTCATGTTCAGTACCTAATCGACGCCCTGGCCCTGCACGGTACTGATGCAGGCAAGACGGTCGCGCCTAATTAGGCAGCGACGGCAACAGTATAATCGTTGTCAGTTAATTTAAGTTTGGCGCTTTTATCGTGGTGCACCGCCACGGCCCGCTGCTCACGCCTCTCTCCCCCCGTCGAAACCTTTACAGCCCCGCATATTCGGTAGGGCAACGCCCCACCGGGAAGGTTAGCTTGAAACAGACTTTTTGCTGCCTTTACCGGGATTTCAGCGCGCGCTCAATATCACGCTTGGCATCGCGTGCGGCAGCAGTGGCACGCTTGTCATACAATTTTTTACCCTTGCACAAGCCCAGTTCCAGCTTGACACGCCCCTTTTTAAAGTAGAGCGAAAGCGGAACCAGCGTGTAACCTTGCAGCTTGATCTGCTGCCCCAGGCGGCGGATCTCGCTTTTATGGGCCAGCAAACGGCGGGGACGGCGCGGATCTTTGTTAAAGATGTTGCCGTGGTCGTAGGGGCTGATGTGCATGCCCTTTACGATCAACTCGCCGTCGTCAATGTCGGCCCAGGAGTCTTTCAGGTTGGCTCCGCCGGCACGCAGGCTTTTGACCTCGGTGCCGACAAGCTCGATGCCTGTTTCCAGGGCTTCCACCACAAAGTACTCGTGGCGGGCCTCACGGTTCAGGGCAATCACCTTTTTGCCGGATTTTTCCTCAGCCATGAAGCTCACCTCTTTTCTCTCTGGCGGGATTTAAAGTATAGCGCGTCTATGCAAAAAAGTCAAGCGCATCCTGTCACAACTCACCGCGGCCCTGCATGGCGCGGTACAGGGTGGTCTCGTCGGCATATTCCAGGCTGGAACCTACCGGCAGACCGTAAGCCAGGCGGGTGGTCTTGATGCCTATCGGCTTGATAAGCTTGGCCAGATACATGGCGGTGGCTTCGCCCTCCACCGTCGGGCTGGTGGCCATGATGACCTCCTTTACGGTGTCGTTCAGGCGGGCCAACAGCTCTTTGATACAAAGTTGCTCGGCACCGATGCCGTCCATGGGCGAGATCAGGCCGTGCAGTACGTGATACAGGCCGTTGTACTCGTGGGTGCGCTCAATGGATTTGATGTCGCGCGGGCTTTCCACCACGCAGATCACGCTGCGGTCGCGCTTTTGGGAAAGGCAGATCTTGCAGATTTCGCCTGCGGTGTAGTCCTGGCAGATGCGGCAGCGGTGCAGATCCTTTTTGGCATGTTCAATGGCTTGGGCCAGTTCCATGGCCTGTTCGTTAGACATGCCCATGATCTCGTAGGCCATGCGGGTGGCGCCTTTGCGGCCGATGCCGGGAAACCGGGCGAACTGATCCACCAGATTTTCCAGCGGCTCTAAATTCTGCGGCATAGATACGGCCTCTTAGCCCAGACCGGGAATGTTCAGCCCGCCGGTCATCTTGGCCATTTCCTCCTCGGACTCCTTGTCAACGGCCGCAACAGCGCTGTTGACGGCGGCGGCAATGAGGTCTTCCAGCATTTCGATATCCTCGGGGTCAACGGCCTCGGGCTTGATCTTGACAGTGGTGATCTCGTGCTTGCCGGTCATGGTAACGGTGACCATCTCGCCGCTGGCGGTGCCGGTGTACTCTTTGGCCTCCAGCTCCTCCTGCTTGGCGCGGATCTCGTCCTGCATTTTCTGGACCTGGCGCATCATGGCGTTGGGATCGGGGCGGCCGTAGCCTTTGGGCAGTCTTGCTTTCATGGATATATCCTCCAAATCTTATTTGTCTTCAATTTTAATATCAACACCGAGGGCCTGCATGTTTTTCAGCGTTTGGTCGATGGAAACAGCAGGCGTATCGGAAGTGTTGTCTTTGAGCTCCTCATAGGGGCCGATGTTGCAGCGGATGTGGGAAACACGGTAGATGGATTCTTTCAGCTTTTTGCTGACCTCGCGGTTGCTGCGGATGTAATCGCGGAAAGCATCGCTGCACTCAAACAGCACGCGGCGGCCATCGTAGTAAGCGCGGGTGTTGCGCAGAAAAGAGATCAGCATTGCGTCGGTCTCTTCCAGATCAGCCAGTACATTGGGCCAATATATGAACGGCTCCAGCGGGCCCGCCTCTTTGGGCGGCTCCCGTTTGCGGGCTGCAGGCTGTGTAGCAGCAGGTGCGGCGGGGGCAGGCGTGTGCGGAATCGGCGGCAGCTCCGGCTGCAAAAATTCCGGGTCCGGCGGCAGCGGCGGGTCGTCCGTCTGGATGGGTGGGACGGCAGGCTGCTGTACCGGCGGTGCAACAGCGGGTGCAGGTGCCGACACGGGAGCTGAAGTGAACGGCTGCGGCGCTGCGGCTGCCACCGGCTGGCTGGCAGCCGGTGCTTGCATAGTGGCAGTTGCCATGGGCTGCGTCAAAGAGAAAACAGCCAGTTCCAGCTCAATGCGCTGGTCAGTGCCGCGGCTCATTTTTTCCAGCGCGGAACCAAAGACGTTGATAGCGCGGATGGCGTCTGCCTGCGGGAAATCCTTGCGCTGCAGATAGGCGGCCTCTTCTTCGGGTGAGGTGCCTGTCAGCAGCGAGGTGCCGCCCGGCAGGGCACAGAGCATCAGGTTGCGGTAATGGCCCGCCAGCTCCATGCAAAGGCGGCGCATGTCCACGCTTTGCTGGCGCAGGGCGGAAATCTTTTCCAGCGCGGCAACGGAATCCCGGGCGGCGATGGCATCGCTGATCTCGAACAGATACCCGCGGTCGGTCACACCGGCCATGCGGCGGACCAAAGCCTCGTCGACCTTATTGTCCACGCCGGCGCAGGTGTCCAGAATAGATAGCGCGTCACGCATGGCACCATCGGCCAGGCGGCCAATCAGCTGGGCAGCGTTGGGGTCTAGGTCGATCTTCTCCTGTTCGGCCACATAGCGCAGACGCCCGGCAATGTCGTCGGCCGTGATGCGCGCAAAATCATACCGCTGGCAGCGGCTTAAGATCGTGACCGGGACTTTCTGTACCTCGGTGGTGGCCAGGATGAAGATGACGTGCTCGGGCGGCTCCTCCATGGTTTTCAGCAGGGCGTTGAAGGCCTGCGTGGAAAGCATGTGGACCTCGTCGATGATATACACTTTATAGCGGCAGACCGAGGGCAGATAGGCAACCTCGTCACGCAGGTCGCGGATGTCATCAACACCGTTGTTGGAGGCTGCGTCCATCTCGACAATATCCATGATGGCACCGGAGTCGATGCCCTTGCAGACTTCGCACTGGCAGCATGGGTCCGGGCTGGAATGGTCCAGACAGTTGACCGCTTTGGCAAAAATTTTTGCGCAGGTGGTTTTGCCCGTGCCGCGGGTGCCGGTAAAAAGGTAGGCGTGGCCGATGCGCCCGGCGGCGATCTGGTTTTGCAAAGCTGTTACGATCGGAGCCTGGCCGACGACATCCGCAAAACGCTGCGGACGCCACTTGCGGTACAGTGCGCGGTACATCAAAGCCACCTCCCTGCAAAAACAGTAAAAAGGCGGGCAGAGCACGCGGCTGCGCTGCTTGGCGTACAGATGCAGGCTTGCCGCGGCACTGTGCAAACGCTGCTTAATGCTGCTCGGTTCCCCGCCTGACATGGTTCACAGGCTGCCCACGCACGGGGCCTGCATCTGTACGCGAAACAGCGCAATTCAGCCCTGTCCGCTTTTAGTATTGTACAATATTTTCAGGATAAATGCAAGGGGTATTTTATTGTCCCAAGGCTTTAGCCCAAAAGCTGCTTGGCAAGGTCGGCGCTGGCCTTGGCGTCCTTGCAGTAGTAATCGGCACCAATGTCCTTGGCGTAGCTGGGAGTCAGCACCGCGCCGCCTACCATGACTTTGCAATCCAGCTTGGCAGCGTGCAGGGCCTCGATGGTGGCCTGCATGTTGGGCACGGTGGTGGTCATCAGGGCCGAAAGGCCGACCAGCTTGGCACCGGTCTGGCGCACGGCTTCCACCACGCGCTCCGGCGGCACATCACGACCCAGATCTAGCACATCGTAACCGTAGTTTTCGAGGATGACGCGCACGATGTTTTTGCCGATGTCGTGTACATCGCCTTTGACGGTGGCAATGACGATTTTGCCCTTGCTGCCCTGGGCCTGGCCGGAGGCGGCAATCTTGGCCTTGATGGCCTCGAATGCGGCCTGGGCAGCCGTGGCGGCCTGCAGCAGCTGCGGCAGAAAGACGGTGCCCTTCTCAAAGCCATCGCCTACAGCGTCCAGCGCAGGGATCAGCGAGGTGTTGACGACATCCAGCGGCTCGCGCATCGTCAGGGCAGCATCGGCGGCGGCACGGGCCTCTGTCTTTAAGCCGCGGCGCACAGCCTCAAACAGGGCGTCCCCGCCTGCGGTATTGATTTGTGCATCGGCAGCGGCGGGCGCAGACTTACTGACCTGGCTCGTTTGAATCTGCACATCCGCGTAGGCAGCCACGTAGTCGGTGCTCTGCGGGTCCTGGGAGGTCAGCACGCGGTAGGCGCGGACGGCGGCCATCATCTCGGGGGTGTTGGGGTTCATGATGGCAAGGTCCAGCCCGGCCACCATGGCCATAGTCAAAAACGTGGTGTTCAGGTAGCCGCGGCAGGGCAAGCCAAAGCTGATGTTGGAAACGCCCAGCACGGTGCGCACGCCCAGCTCCTTTTTGCAGCGGGTCAGGGCTTCCAGCGTCTGGACAGCTCCCTCCTGCTGGGCGCTGGCGGTAAGGGTCAGGCAGTCAATGTAAATATCCTCGTTGGGGATGCCAACAGCGTTGGCGGCCTTGACGATGCGCTGGGCAATGGCAAAGCGGCCATCAGCTGTGGCAGGGATGCCGTGCTCGTCCAGCGCCAGACCGACGACGGCGGCACCGTACTTTTTGCACAGCGGCAGGATCATATCCAGTGTGCTCTGCTCGCCGTTGACCGAGTTGACGATGGGTTTGCCGTTATAGATACGCAGGGCATGGGAGAGGGCGTCCGGGTTGGAGGAGTCCAACTGCAGGGGCAGATCGGTGACGGCCTGCAGGTCGCGGACCAGCTGCTCCAGCGTGGCAGGCTCATCGATGCCGGGCAGACCGGCGTTGACGTCCAGCACCTCGGCACCGGCCTCGGCCTGGGCCACTGCCTGGGCGCAGGGGTAGGAACTGTCCCCTTCCCGCAGGGCCTGCTGCAGCCGTTTTTTGCCAGTGGGGTTGATGCGCTCACCTACCACAGTGATGCCGGTCACGTCCACAAAGCGCACCGGCGTACACAGGCAGCTGCGGCGAATGGGAATCTTCTGCGCCGGGGTAAGCGGGTTGAAGGTCTCTTTTAATTTGGCAATGTATTCCGGCGTGGTGCCGCAGCAGCCGCCCACCATTGAGATGCCGGTGGCGGCGTATTCACGCATTTGTTCGGCAAAGCCGTTGGCGTCCAGATTGTAGCTGCCGTCCGGGTTGGGCAGGCCCGCATTGGGCTTGACGAAAACCGGCAGCCCGGCAGGAACACTGCGGCAAAGGCGCTGGGCAAAGGGCAGAATCTCGGCAGGGCCTAACGAGCAGTTGATGCCGATGGCATCCGCCCCCAGACCGGCGGCGGTAACGGCGTAGCTTTCCACCGTGCAGCCGGTAAAAGTGCGGCCGCGGCTCTCAAAACTCATGGAAGTGAACACCGGCAGGTTACAGTTTTCTTTGGCGGCCAGGATGGCGGCTTTCAGCTCGTACAGGTCGGTCATCGTCTCCAGAAAGACGAGGTCGGCTCCGGCAGCAGCACCAGCGCGGATGACCTGGGCAAATTCTTCGTAGGCATCCTCAAAAGCGAGGGTACCGGCGGGGGCCAGCAGTTCGCCCAGGGGGCCGATGTCCAGTGCTACCAGTGCGCTGGTCTCCTGCCCGGCACGGCGGGCGCAGGCGATGGAAGCCGAGACGACTTCCTCGACACTACGGCCGCAGCCAGCCAGCTTTTTGGCGTTGGCGCCAAAAGTGTTGGCCAGCAGGATGTCCGCCCCGGCGGCCGTATAATCGCGGTGGATGGCTGTTAAGACATCCGGCATTTCCAGCGCTGCCAGTTCCGGCTTTTGGCCGGGCTGCAGGCCGCGCTGCTGCAGCTGGGTGCCCATGCCGCCATCCAGAAAGACAAAGCGGCGGCGGTCGAAAACTTCTTGAATCTGCACAGATACTCCCCCAAAACGTCTTATTTAGCAAAGCAGGTGGTGCCCTGTTTGCGGAAGCTGCAAGTCTCCCGCAGGTGGCAGGTGGTGCAGCCTGCCAGGGTGCCGGTCACGGGGTGATCGGCAATGCCTAAAATGGCGGTGGTGCTTTTGCGCGGCGCCAGTAAGTGCTGGGGCGTGATGGCCAGGCCGCAGCCGCGCACGGTATCTACCGCCAGGCAAAGCTCATCGTTCAGTTCCAGTGGGCAATCCCCGTAGCCGGGGGCGTAGCGGCCGGTTAAGTAGAGATGCTCGGCGGCAAATTTGGCACGCCATTCAGCTTCCAGTTCATCGCAGATCTGCTCCAGCAAAACCGAGGACAGGGCATCCGCAGCGGCGGCCATGGCAATGTCGGTCAGCTCCAGCCGCCGCAACAGAGAATCCACCTGGGAACCCAGCGTGGCGGCCATCAGCAGTACGGCATCACAGCCTTGCAGGTGGCGCGTTAAATCGGTGCCGCAGTCCAGTTCCGGCGGTGGAAACACTGCCCGCGGCAGCCGCCGCACAGCGGCCCGCGGCGTGGCAGCCGCCAGGATCTTTTCCTCGGCACGGTCCAGCAGTGCGGTGGTGGCATCATCCGGCTGCCAGCCGGATGCACCCATGTAGCGCAGCGCCGTAGCACGTTTTATGGAAGAAGGCTTGGCCCGCTCCATTACAGCAGATCCTTGATGCCCTCGTAGACCTTGGCGGCCACATTGGCATCGTTCATGGCGTAAAGGTGCACGCCGTCGGCGCCGCCCTCGATCAGGTCGCGCAGTTGGTTGACGGCGTACTCAATGCCGGCCTCATAGAGAGAATCCGGGTCATCCTGAAAACGGGAGACCATGCGGGTGAACTCCGAGGGCAGGCTGGCGGAGGAAAGAGCGACGGTGCGCTCAATCTGGCTGCGCTTGACGATGGGCATAACACCGGCAGAAACCGGCAGTGTTACCCCGGCGCGGCGGGCCAGATTGAGGAAACGGTAGAAATGCATGTTATCAAAGAACAGCTGGGTCAGCAGATGCTCGGCACCGTTGGCCTGCTTGATGCGCAGGTTTTCCACGTCCTGCTGCAGGGTGGCAGCTTCTGGGTGGGCCTCAGGGTAGCAGGCACCGTGGACCGAGAAACCGGGCTTCTTCCATTTAATAAAGGCGGTCAGGTCGCTGGCGTGCTTGAAGTCCGGGCTTTCGGGTCGGGTCGGGGTGCGGTCGCCGCGCAGGGCCAGCACATCGCGCACACCGGCCTGCTCCAGCTCGTCCAGGATGCGGGCGGCACTGGTCTGGTCATTGCCCATGCAGATCAGGTGGGCCAGGGCGGGCACGCCGACCTCGTGCTGGATATAATCGGCCACTTCTACGGTGGAAACGCCGCCGGCGGAACCACCTGCGCCAAAGGTGACGCTGATAAAATCCGGGTTCAGGGCGCGCATGGCCTGCAGGGTGGCTTTCATCTTGTCCATCTGGGTGGTCTGCTTCGGCGGGAAGCACTCGATGGAAAAGACGCAGCGCTTGTTCTGGAATTTTTCCGTGATCGTCATGGTAGGCTCCTTTATATTGTACATCTTAGGCGGCGGCATCCAGCGTGTCGGCGGATGCCGCGCTGAGGGTATCGTTTTGCCAGGTGAAAGTGATGGTACCCATGGTATCGGTGCGGTAGATCTCGGCCCCGGCGTCGGTCAGGCGCTGCAAAGCACGGGCGTGGGGATGGCCGTAGTCATTGTTCAGCCCGCAGCTGATAGCCACGGCCTGAGGCTGCACGACCTGCAAGAGGGCTTCGGTGCTGGAGGTGGACGACCCATGGTGTCCGGCCTTAAACAAAGTGGCATGCAGGGCTTTGCCGTAGCGGTCTACAAGACGCTGCTCGGCGGCGCTTTCGGCATCACCGGTGGAGAGATAACGAAAATTACCCGCCTCAAACAGCGTGCACAGCGAGGCGTTGTTGACATGAGCGGAGGAATCGTCGGTGTCGTACAGTTCGGACTCGCCGCCCTGCAAAACTGTCAGGGTGCCGCTGCCCAGCGGGTAGACAGTGCCGTCCTCGGCGGTGATAACGTCGGTCCCCTGCTCAGCGGCCAAATCAAACAATCCGCGCGGCCAATCGGCAGTCTCGCCGCTGGCCTGGGCATCCCAGGGTGGTACAAGTAATTGCCCGACAGCAAAATTGCGTAACACTTCCCGCGCACCGCCGGTATGGTCGGCGTGGGGATGAGTTAAAACCAGATAATCCAGCTTGGAGATGCCAGCCAGCTGCAAATCGCGGACAAGGTCGCCTTTGGCATCGGACGGCCCGGTGTCGATCAGACAGTAGGCACCGTCCTGGCCAATCAAAACGGCGTCCCCCTGCCCCACATCCAACACGGTAACGGTGGTGGACGTCTGGGCCAGCAGGTCAGCGTCCGGTGCATCAAGGGAGACCCCGGCGGCACGGTATAGATCTGACCAGCCGCTGCGGGATTCGATAAAATAAGCGGCAACCGCCAGCAGCAGAACGGCCGGCAGAAGCAGGATCCTGCGCCAGGGCAGACGGCGCTTACGGGCAGCTTTCTCAGGCTTCATCGTACTGTCCATTCAGCTTGCGTTCTTCCCACTGGGCTTTGCTGACCAGTACGGTGCGGGGCTTGGCACCCTCGTAGGGGCCGATGATCTTCTCCTGCTCCATCTGGTCCATGATGCGGGCGGCGCGAGCATAGCCTAGCTTGCAGCGACGCTGCAGCAGGCTGGTGCTGGCCTGCCCGGCATCGATGACACATTCAACGGCCTGCTCAAACATCGGGTCGAGCGCACCGCCGGCATCGCCGTCATCGTCGCTGCCCTTCTTGCTGCCTTTCTCGGCAACGGCGCGGCGCTCCATCTCGGCAATCATTTCCTCGTCATACTGGGTGGAGGAAGTGGACTTGATAAAGCTCAATACCGCGCCGATCTCCTCGTCGGTGACGAAGGTGCCCTGCACACGCACGGGCTTGGAAGCACCGACCGGCAGGAACAGCATGTCGCCGTTGCCCAGCAGCTTTTCGGCACCCGACGCATCCAGAATGGTGCGGGAGTCGATCTGGCTGGAAACCGCAAAGGCGATACGGCTGGGGATGTTGGCCTTGATCAGGCCGGTGATGACGTCCACGCTGGGACGCTGAGTAGCAACGATCAGGTGGATACCGGCGGCACGGGCTTTCTGCGCGATGCGGCAGATGTAATCTTCGACCTCTTTGCCGGCGACCATCATCAAATCGGCCAACTCATCGATAACGATGGCAATGTAGGGCAGATGCTCCAGCCCGGTCTGGGCGGCCAGCTTGTTGTAGGCTTTGATCTCGCGGACGTTGTTCTCGGCAAACAGCTTGTAGCGGCGCTCCATCTCGGCAACGCTGGCGCCAAGGGCCCCGGCGGCTTTACGGGGCTCGGTGACGACGGGCATCAGCAAATGCGGGATGCCGTTGTACTCGGCCAATTCGACGACCTTGGGGTCGATGAGGATGAGCTTGACATCCTCGGGGCTGGAACGGAACAGAAAGCTGATGATGATGGAGTTGACGCAGACAGACTTACCACTGCCGGTAGAACCTGCAATCAGCAGATGGGGCATCTTGCACAGGTCGGCAACCTGTGCCGCACCGGCAATATCCTTACCCAGGGCCATGGTCAGCGGGCTGCGCATGTTGATGTAATTCTGGGATTCAAACACCGCGCGGATGTTGACGGTAGAGCGGATTTTATTGGGCACCTCGATGCCGACGGCGGGTTTGCCGGGGATGGGGGCCTCGATACGCACACCAGCGGTGGCCAGGTTCAGGGCAATGTCATCGGCCAAACTGGTGATGCGGCTGACCTTAATGCCCGCCTGGGGCTGCAGTTCATACCGGGTAACAGACGGGCCGCGGCAGATGTCCAGCATGGTGGTCTTGACGCCGAAGCTGTCCAGCGTATTGACCAGGATGTCGGCATTCTTCTTCATCTCGCGGGCGGCACCGGCTTCGTCGTCGGGGCGGGTCGCGTTGAAAAGGTTCAGGGACGGATAGCAGTACGGCTCCACAGGCTCGGCCTGCATGGCAGCCAGGTTCATGGTGTTGGGGTCTGCCTTGGCGGCGGACGGCGGTGAGCTGATGGGGGCAGAAGCCGAATTGCCGACGCTGGTGCTGACCTGCAGATGAGCAGCTTCGCCGCGCTGAGGCACTACGAAGGAACTCTCGGTGCCGGTGGGCTGCTGGGGCTGCGCTGAGACCACAGCAGCAACAGATGAGGCGGGCACAACGGGGGCGGCTTGCGGCACAGGCGTGGCGGGCTGGGCATTCAGCACATCCGAGATGGGGCGGCCGCTGTTCCAGGCATCGCTGACAGCCTCATTGACGGAGAAGCTGCCGCCGATGGTCGGGATAGCCGGGGCAGCGCTGGCGGCGGGGGCGCTATGCGGTTCTTCCGCGGGGGTGTTGCCAGTGAAGGCACCCTCTTCCCCATCTACGGGGAAGCCGAAGGAATTGTCATCTTCTACCGGCACCAGCGGGGTATCAAAGGTCGGCTCTGGAGTGAGCGGCACGGAAAATTCCGATCCCTGCGGCAGATCCAGCGTGGTCTCGGAGCTGACATCCTGCTCGCCGTAATAGGGCGCGTGGCCGCTGACAGCGCGGCTGATGAGGTTGTCCAGCTCGTCCCCGGCGGCTTCTTCGGGGGCAGCCTCGGCAGGGTCATCCAGTTTCAGCTCAAACTCGTCTGCAGCAGGCTGGACAGCGGGCTGCGGATCGGCCGTGGCAGTGTGATAGTGCGAAGTATCAGAAAGATGGGACAGCGGGTCCATGCCGAAGGTGCCGCCGGGGCCGATGTTGACAGGCTCCAGCGGATCGTGCTCAATGGCGGCTTTGGCGGCAGAAGCGGTCGCCTCGGGGCCGAGGTCCACGTCAAAGGAAGCACGGGGCTGCGACTCAGCAGCAGGCGTACCATAGCTGGCCGGGGTGTACCCGGCTGCGGCGGCATAGGCAGCGTAAGTAGGTGCCGGGGTGTAATTGGGGATGACCGGCGCACTGGCGGCAGGCTGCGAAGGAATGGCAGGCTGTACGGGCTGAGCCGGCTGGTTTACAGGCGCGGCCTGCTGCACCAACGGTTGTACAGGCTGGGCGGGCTGTACCGGGATGCGCCCGGTGTCGGCGATGACATCGTAGGCCGGGTGGTGCGGACGATTATCCTGCACGGGAGCGGTCAGGTTCTCAATGGGTTCCTCCTCCTGCTCCTGGGCAAACAGTTGGGTGTCGTAGGCAGTCTCTTCTTCGGCACGGTCCTGGCGGGCCTGCTGCAGCTTCTGGTACTGGTTGTTGACAAACAACACCACATCGGCGGGTGTGATGGCAAAGAAGAACATCAGCCCCAGCAGGAACACCAGCAGCATGATGACGTTAGATGCCGGGCGACCAAACAGTGCCAGCAGCGTACCGCCGACCGGGGCGCCCCAGACGCCGCCTTCCCAGAAGTTGGTCTGCCCGCGGGCGAACAACATTTTAATAATCTGCCAAGGGTTGGCATCGTTCAGCGATACGTTGGAGAAGATGACCGGTACACCGGCGCACAGCACGCTCATCAGCGCGACTTTGCCCGCAAACAGGGTGACGCGGTAGCCGGAGGCCAGCAGGTAGGCCAGGTACAGCAAAAACGGCCCGACCAGATAGGTCATAACGCCGAAAATGCCAAACAGTCCACCGCGCAGGGTCTTCCACATGTTTTGACCGGGCACCAGCACCATGGCAACACACAGCAAACCTAACCCGGCCAGCAGGATGCTGCGTGCCAGGTTGGGTGTTTCAGCGCGGCGCTGCGCACGGCGGGATGCCTGCGCTTTGCTGCGGGACGAAGAGGACTGGCCCGATTTGCCGGACGAAGCCCGATAAGTTGTAGAAGACCGGCTTGACGAGGAACGGCTTTTGCTTTTGGAAGAGGATGAGGAACGGTTTTTGTTGCCGGAGCTTTTCCCGGAACGAGACTGCGCCATGTTTCTTACTACCCCACTATTCTACATAGGAATTCTATCTTAAACCGGGCTGAAAGTCAGCCCATGCGAACATTCCCTATTATTCTATCACGAATCGCGAGGCTTGTAAACGAAAAATCCGCAGGTGAGTTATCCCCTGCCCTTTTGGCAGATAGCACAAAAAGCTGTGTTACCTGCCGGATTCGATTTCCTTATATAAATAGCGCAGTGCGTCGCCCAGACCACCCAGTTCATCGATCAGGCCTTCCTCCACGGCCTGGCGGCCGTCCAGCACGGTGCCCATGTCCATCACAAGCTCGCCGGTGTTGTGCATCAGGGCTGTAAAGCGGCGGGCAGTGATCTTGGAATGGCTGGCTACAAAGCCAACGATGCGCTCCTGCATCTGCTCAAAGTAGCGCAGGGTCTGGGGTACGCCCAGCACCATACCGGAATGGCGCACAGGGTGTACCGTCATGGTGGCGGTGGGTACGATAAAGCTGCGCCGGGCCGACACCGCCAACGGGATACCGATGGAGTGGCCGCCGCCCAGCACCAGTGTGGCACTGGGCTTATTCACCCCGGCGATAAGCTCGGCCAGGGCGAGGCCAGCTTCCACATCACCGCCCACGGTGTTTAAAATGACCAGCAGGCCTTCGATCTCCGGGTCCTCCTCAATATCCACCAGCTGCGGGATGACGTGCTCATACTTGGTGGTTTTCTGGGCATCCGGGGCCAGGGTGTGGCCCTCGATGGTACCGATGACGGTCAGGCAGTGGATGGCGTGGCGGCCCTTGGTGGCGGGTACGGTGCCGCTGTCGGTAATAAGATCATGCTCCAGCCTTTGGATCGCGGCGCACTCGGTTGGGTTGAGTTTTGGACGTGACTTGGTCTTTTTCGAGGTCGGTTCCATAGCGAGTAGCCCCCTTTCTGGTTTAGTATGCACGGAACGCAGGGCGGATATGCGAAAGAAAAAAGCGCAAGATACATATAAATCAGCGTAAAAGCCTGCAAAAGACGATAAAAACGAAAATATTTTGCTCTTTCCTGCACACGATGGTTAGAAATTACGAAAAAACTTAGATAAAAAATTGACAATTTGAAGCGCGCAATTTATAATAAGTTATAAATTTAGCAAAAGGGATTCTTTCCGGGCGTTCGCATCCCGGCATTGTGAGGTAAGTATCATGGCAATTCAAAGCAAGGTATCTCTTCCCGTTATCAAGCGTCTTCCCAAGTATTACCGCTACCTGACGACCCTGTCGGCCGACGGCAAGGAGAAAATCTCCTCCAGCGAGCTGGCCCACATGATGGGCACCACTGCCAGCCAGGTGCGCCAGGACTTCAACTGTTTCGGCGGTTTTGGCCAGCAGGGCATCGGTTATAAGGTGGATGTGCTGCGGGCAGAGATCGGCAAACTGCTGTTTGGCGACGGCGAAAAGCTGCCCACCATCCTGATCGGCGCTGGCCGCCTGGGTTCTGCGGTGTCCAGCTTCATCAGCCGCGATACCAACGGATATAAGCTGATCGGCGTGTTCGACATCAACCCCGAACTGTGCGGCAAGGAGATGGGCGGAGCAACCATCTACCCGCTGAGCGAGCTGGAGGCCTTCTGCGCCGAGCATCACCCCACCGTGGCGGTACTTTGCGTCCCGCGCCAGAGTGCGATGGAACTTTCCGGTGAGCTGGTGGCCCATGGCATCCAGGGCTTCTGGAACTTCAGCCACTATGACCTGTCAGTCGAGTATCCCGGCGTTACGGTGGAAAACGTCCATTTGGGCGACAGCCTGATGAGCCTGGGCTACCGCCTGCGCAATAAAGACTAAGATAAAGGAGCGGGTAATGGCAAAGTTATATTTCCGCTACGGTGCCATGAACAGCGGCAAGACCACCGCCCTGATGCAGGTGGCCTACAACTATAAGGAGCGTGGCATGCGGGTGCTGATCTTGAAACCTGCTGTCGATACCAAGGGCCAGGATTCCATCGTTTCCCGACTGGGCATCAGCTGTAAAGTGGACAAACTTGTCACGCCTGAGATGGATGTGGTGGAGCTTGTCAAGCAGGACTCGGCCGAACATGGTGCCCCCGCCTGCGTACTGTGCGATGAGAGCCAGTTCTTTACGCCGGAACAGGCTGAGCAGCTGTTCCTGGTCACGGTGGATCTTGGCATCCCGGTCATCTGCTACGGCTTGCGTGCTGACTTTATGATGCGCGGCTTCCCTGGCTCTACCCGCCTGCTGGAACTGGCCCATACCATTGAGGAACTGAAAACCATCTGTTCCTGCGGCCGTAAGGCCATCTGCAACGGACGCAAGGTTAACGGCGAGTATGTGTTCGAGGGTGCCCAGGTGGCCATTGACACGGTGGATGATGTGGAGTATCAGAGTTTGTGCCCTCAGTGCTGGTACCGTGAGTATCGCGCGTTTTTAAAGCGCCACAAAAAAGACTAATAGAAAAGCAAGATGCCGTTCCGGCAGCTGAAAAGCACCGGAACGGCAATTTTTGTGCGGTATAGTGCTAAAAGGCTGTGATTCTGCCTTGAAATAGAGAAAAAATATTTGAAATGTAGCAAGAATTGTGCTATTCTAAAGAAAACCGTACAAAAAATATCCGTAAAGATGAGGTGCCGGTATGGCTTCCGAATATACCTATTCCCCACGCATGGACTTTTTTATTGAGCGCGTCGACCGCGCTACCGGCTTTGAAATGCCCTGCTTCCATATCCACCACAAATACGAGATCTACTATGAGATCGAGGGCACGCGCCGCTATTTTATCGAGGACGCCGCTTATATCGTCAATGCCGGCAGCGTGGTGCTGATCGGCGACAACCAAATCCATAAGACGGCCTCTGTGGGCGACACGCCGTCCAGCCGTATTGTGCTGAATTTCAGCGCCGAGTATCTGGGCAAGATTGCCGAAATCTTCCCGGAGGTGGACTTCTTCTCCTTTTTGAGCGAGGAGCATAACCACCTGCTGTCCAACATCACGGTCAAGCAGCAGAATCACATCTACTCGATGCTGCAGCAATTGCTGGAACTGCAGGAGCAGACCAGCGCCGAGGGCGAGGCGGTGCGTAAGATGCTGCTGGCTACCCTGCTGTTGGAACTGAAGGACCTGTGCAAACAGCAGCAGGCCCAGGGCGGCGAAAGCGGCCGCGTCAGCAACCATATCGTGGAGCAGATTCAGACCTATATCGCCGAGCATTACGCGGAAAAACTGACCCTGACCGGCATTGCCAGCCAGTTTTACATCAGCCCGTACTACCTGAGCCGGCTGTTTAAAAAGTCCATCAACCTGAGCTTGATCGAGTATATCAACGGCGTGCGGATCAAGGCTGCGCAAAACCTGATTGAAAAGACCAACGAGAGCATCTCGGACATCTCTGAAAAGACAGGCTTTTTGACAACAGCACACTTCCGCCGTGTATTTAAGGACGCCACGGGACTTTCACCGCAGCAGTACCGGCAGTATTATAAGCGGTTGAGTAAGTGATGATTGAGAACCTAAACTAAAAAGACGCAGTGCATACCATGGTTTATTTGCGGTATGCACTGTATTTTTATGTATGGACTTAAAATGATAAAAAATAAAAACCTCGAACCTGAGTTCGAGGTTTTTATTGGTGCGGATGAAGGGATTTGAACCAATGCCGCGCGGTAGGTCGCAAAAAATCAGTGTTCAGAAAACCGCATAACTAAAGGCTTTTCCGGCTTTTGCGTTCTGCTGTGGGAGCGGCGCAAAGTGCGGTAAAATCTGAAAGTGCGGTAAAAAGTGCGGTATAACCACGGGCACAAAATGCGGTAAAAGTGCGGTATTGACAACACAGAAAAAGAACTGTATTATAATTTTAGGGCTGTTCCTCTGCCCATTCTGGCGGGGGGGCCAACGGCCCTGTGAGGCTCCCCTCCACCCTTTCTGGTGGGGGTGGTAAAGCCTCTTTTTTTTATGCATTTTTCAGTACCTGCAGGAACACGCCGTTCACGGCCTGGGCCGTGTGGGCGGCATCCCCGGTCAGGGTGTGGGCATAGACCCCGAACGTGTCCATATCCGCACTGTGGCCCACCAGCGACTTGACTTCCCCGGCGGGCAGCGTCTTAACCACGGACACAAACGTGTGGCGCAGCTCGTACAGGCTGCACGGGGTCAGACCGTTGGCAGCGCAGTAGGTTCTCCAGCGCTTGTAATAGTGCTGCTCATTGGTGATCCGGAACACACTGCCAAGGCCCCCGGCGGCTTCCCGCTGTTCATCCAGGACGTGGCAGGCCAGGGCCGACAGCTGGAACGACCGCACCGCGTTTTCGTTCTTGCCCCGCGTCTGTTCGCCCTCCACGTTGACCGACCGGCTGACGTTGATCATGCTGCCGTGAATGTCTGCCCAGTCCAGGCCGATGACCTCGCCAGGGCGCAGGCCGGTCAAGACCTGGAACCTGTAGGCGTTGATGTATTCATCTTCCACGGTCTGGCCCCGGTAGGTGGTCGTGTCCACATTGAACAGCTTCACCAGGTCGGAGGGCTGCAAGATCGTCTTGCCCTTGTACCGGGCCCCGGCGGGGATTTTCAATTCTTCCGGGACGTAGGCGGACAGCCTGGCCTTGCGGCAGTATTTGCAGAAAGCCCGGAGATCAGCCGCCAGCAGCTTTAGCACCTTGCGGCTGCGCCCGGCGGCGTATGCCGTGTTGATGATTTCTTGCAAGTCCTGATCTGTCAGCTGATTGACCCGCCGGGAGCCAATGGCGGGCAGAATCCAGTTTCGCCAGCGGCTTTCTGTGGGACGGTAGTTTGTCGTGCAGGTCGTTTGCTCTACCTCATGCAGCCACAGCTTGCCCGCATCGGCCACCCTGGGCGCTCTGGCGGCTATGCCATCATCTAACCAGGCGTCTGCCTTGGCGTTCGCTTCCCGCTGTCCTGCGCGGCCTGGGCGGCTGCTGTAGAAGCTCTTGCGCTTGCCGTTTTGCTGCACGTCGATGCGCCACATCTTGCCCGTCCAGCGGGCGGTGTTTGTGCGTTTACCCATAAAATAAAACCTCCTTGGGTATAGCTTGCAAAGCCTGCCCAAAGAGGGTATAATACTACTGTCTGGGTGGTATTGTCCCTGTGGGCAAGCTATCTATTCAAAACCGTTCACGGCTGCAACCGTGGGCGGTTTTTTTCTTTTGTGTGGAGATCCCCCCGGCATAGTGGCCGGAAAAATTTCAAGCGCCCGCACCACCGACTGGGGACCCTCAAAAATAAAAAATTCCCGAAATGAAAAATTGTTTTCGGGTGAGGTCGGCTAAACTCACCCCATCGGCGGGGGCGTAACCGGGTTACGAGACTATAAAGGGGGTGAATCGGATTCACTGCCCTGTTGGTGACCGTAACCAGATTACGGCCATAAAGGGAGCCGGGCGGTGTGGACAGCCTTGGCGGATGAGGTGTGCCAGACTCACCCCATCGGGTTATTGTTGGAGGTGTCTGGCGTGGGCTGCCCGATCACTGCACCATCTTCCCGGCGGTATTCTGGCACCTTGGAGAGATCTTCCACAGCGGACTTCGATTGCTTTTGCAGTTCGTTTTCTAACTTTGCGCAAAGCCACTCGACATGCTGCACGGAGTTGTCTAATAACTCATTTACATTTTGTTCTGAAATAGAATATTTTCCATGTAGGCCAATAAATAAAAACTGCCCGTTCTCGTATTCTATTTTATAATTCCCACAGCTTACCAAATAGGAAAATGAAGCAAACGCCTTGCTCTTTGGCAGCGAAAGAAAAGCTTCTTCCTTAAGGGGTTCTCCATCTCGGTCAAGATATGGTAAGTCTACTTCGTCGGCAAAGTATGAAATAGGACGATTTAATGTTGCTGCTATTTTCAAGAGCATTTCAAATGTCATATTTCTACCGCGTTCCATCGTTGACTGTAGCGTAGAAGGGGCGATTCCTGCATTTAGCGCGAGTTGGCGTCTACTCATCCCTCGATTTTCTAAATCAGCATCAATCTTTTCATAAATCGTCATATCATCACCTCAAGTATAGTATATCGCACGTTAAACGAAATTTCAAGCAAGATATTGACAATAAACGAAATGTGGTTTATAATGCCGATGTAAACGAAATTACGTTTACATGAGTGAAGGAGGTGAACGAGAATGAAGCTAAAGTGCAATATCGAAATTCTGGCAGCGTCTAAAGGCATGAATCTAACCCAGCTGGCAGCAAAGGCAGGAATCAGTCGTCAGAATCTTTCGACCATCAAGACCCGCGGCACCTGCAAGGCTTTGACTGCCTGCAAATTAGCGGCGGCCCTGGGCGTGGACGTGACGGAACTTTTAACAGATTCTTAAAATGCGTCGAAGCGTGGGCGGGGTTGTATGCCCTATGAATGAAGTTATATACCCCCACCCCAGAAAAACGCCGTACACCCCGAAAAACAGGGCGTGAACCGCACTGAAACAAAAAGGAGATTGCAAGCATGATTCGTTTAACTGATGAAATCGCCATTACTGCCGATGATATGCAATACATCGTCGGCAGGCCGTATACTTCCCCAAGAGGGGCAGTCAAAATCAAAAACCCGAAATACTACCACAAACTAAGCGCCGCCTTGCAGCAGGCTGTTACAGACTGCGTCCGCGCAGGCGTGGCGGATGAACGCATTACCGAGCTGCGCCAGGTCGTGGCCGAACAGGCCCGGCTTGAACAGGAGTTCAGCGAGAAGTTAAAGGGGGTGTATGTCTAATGGTGATTTACGCCACCGAGTACGAGAAGCGGTTGATCGTGCAGGCCTTGCGCGATTATGCCCGGAACTGCCCCGGCGGGGCACGGAATCAGGCCGCCACGCTGGCAGCCAAAGTTGAACAGGCCTACAGGCCGTAAGGAGGATTGACCATGTATAGACCATTCTACAATCTGCGCGTCCGTTTCGCCCAGTGCGAGATGTCGCAAAACGAAGTTGCCCGCGCCGCCGGGATGGCGTCCAGCACCATGACCGCCCGCATGACTGGCGCACAGCCGTTTGATGCGTGGCAGATGGAAGCCATCGCCGCCGCGCTGCACATCCCGCCGGAGGAGTACAGCAAGTACTTTTTCGACCGCCGCAAGGGGGCCTGAAACAGATGCGTGACTACGTCGACGAGTACGAGGGAACCCCACCGGCAGAATTTGAGTTCAACGAGCCTTGCGAGGTGGAGGACGACGGGGTGCCGCCCTGTGAAAACCTAGCCGATGCAATCTTAATGAATCCGCCGCTTAAAAGCGAACTGATTGACGGCGTGCTGCGCAAAGGCCACAAATTGCTGTTGGCTGGCCCCAGCAAGGCAGGCAAAAGTTTCGCCCTGATTGAGCTGTGCGTCTGCATTGCAGCTGGTAAGCCATGGTTGGGGCGCTTCCATTGCGAACAGGGCAAAGTGCTGTACATCAACCTTGAACTGGACAAGGCTTCCTGTTTGCACCGCTTCAAGGACGTATGCGATGCTTTAGAGTTCTCACAGGATGACTTGCAATGCCTGCACAATATACGTGTTTGGCACTTGCGCGGCTATCCTGTATCGTGGGAACACTTTCTTGACCTGGTTTGCCGTAGGGTAAAAAAACGCGGGTTTGACGCTGTTATTATTGACCCGTTCTACAAGCTGAACGCGGGCTGTGAGAACAATGCGCAGTCCATAGCGCAGTTCTGCAATGGTATTGACCGCATTGCCGCTGCTGCTGATTCTGCCGTGATCTACTGCCACCACCACAGCAAGGGCGATCAGTCGTGGAAGTCCAGCATGGATCGCGCCAGCGGTTCCGGCGTGTTTGCACGCGATGTAGACGCGCTGCTGGATATTACCGAGTTAGAGCTACCGCCAGACCGCCGCCGGGATGGTGTCACAGCCTGGCGCATTGAGGGAACGCTGCGCGAGTTCGCCAGCTTCGACCCCGTTGACGTATGGTTCAACTATCCCATCCACGTGCTGGAACACTTCGACCCGGCGGAAAACGTAGCCCCACACGCCCAGCTGCCCGCCCACCAGCGCGCCATGAACGCCCGCAAGCCAAAAGAGCAAAAGCTGCGCGAACGCCACCACCGCCTTGAAGCTGCTTTTGATATTCTGGAAAGCAGCGGCGAGCCGGTCACGGTGCGAACCTTGGCGGAGTATTTGGGAGTAAATAACCAGACCGTGCGAAACATGATAGACGAACATGCAGGCTTTGACCGCGAAAAGCAGGGGCGTAGCGGTAAAATCTGGCGCACTTCCCAAAAGTCAAAAAAACAGGAATAACCCTATTTTGATATGCGGATTTGAAAGTCAAAAAAACACTATTATATATAGACAAAAAGTTATGTATGTTTGTGTATCCCTGTATAGTAGCCTAAAGGCTGCTACTATACAGGGTACCCACACAAACACCCGCCCTATTTTTTGAGATGAAGAAAAAGCCAAAAAAAGGAAATGCCGCCTCAGGTGCAGCGAACACCCAAGGCGGCGGACGGTAAAAGGCAATTGCACAACGCTATTTTACCGCCCTTAGTATAACCGATACGGAGGGAAAAATCAAATGAAAACTGAAAAGACCATCAACCTGACCGCCTACATGGTGGAGTACATCGACCAGCGGGAGCCGAAGCCACGCACCGTCCACACCCAGACCGTGGTGCTGGATGGCGGCAAGATCAGCGCCCTGGCCCGGCTGGACATGCGCCCGGCGGGCTGGATCACCCAGCAGTTTGGGCGGGACGGCTACACCGTGGCCAGCGTCCACAAGGGCGAGACCATCGCCGCGCACGTTGACCTGGCCGACCTGTGGCAGCAGACCGCCGCCCAGATCGAGCGCGACCGGCTGAAAGCCCAGCTGCAAGCCGCCCTTGCCCAACTGAACAGCCAGGAGGTGGAAGCATGAGCGCCCCGGCTATGCTGACCGCGCGGGAAGCGTATGCGCTGATTAATCAGCCCTCACCATTGCCCGGCGGTACTTATTCGTTTTGCTATGATGTGCTTGACCTGTGGGGAGCCAAGCCGGTTGACAGAAACAGCAGCGCCAATCTGGTATTTATGCTTTCGTCCGTGTTCGCTGCTGGCATGGAGTACGCCAACCGGGAAGGAGGTGCCGCCGGTGCTGATCGGAACGTATAAGGGAAAGACCGTCCACTGCTTCAGCATCGGCGGGAAAGACTACTGTGTGCGGCGTGGGCGCGTGTTCGTGGCAGCCTGGAATAAGCGCACGGACGTTGTGGTCGTCCTGGCCCCGGCTGGCATGAGCTACCACCAGGCAGCACTTGAAGCTGCTGCTGGCATGGAAAGGGGCGAGTATATTTGAAAATCAAGATTACCTACACAGCAGCAGAAAAGGCCCTGTTTGAACGTACCCGGGGGGAGCTGCTGCAAATAGTTCCAGATACCCGCCAGCATACCAGCACCACCCCGGCGGGTGTGAACGTCTGGTATTTATCCACTTGCAAAAAGACGCGGCCTGTGGTAAAATAAATATATTGCAGAGTACCGCCAACAGGTAAGCCACACAGGCGCAGGGAAAGGTTGAAGCCTTTCCTTGCGTCTGTTTTTTTGTGCGGTTAGCACTTCCCGCACAACAGGCAGCGGCGTTTTTTCATGGCGTTTCTGTTCTGGTTCGGAGACATACGAGTCCTTTAGGCTTTAATCTTTCCCTGTGTTTATGTGCCTTTATGCCCACAAAATGTCTTGTTTTTATGCAAAAAGCGGCCGTTTTTGGCGGTATCTGCACCCCTGGGGGGAGTACCCCGGGGCCAGGGCCTGGCGACCTCGCCCCGTCCCAGCGCCGATTTACACACAGGGCACTTTTTAGTCAGATGGCAGAAAGCTGCCGCTTGGCGGCTTTTATATATATTACGCTACGGCAGCGGTAAAGCCGGGAAAGGATAACACCATGCACGAAACTGTAAACCAGGAAGTAAACGGCACTGCTGCCGTACAGCAGGAACCGCGCACGTTTACACAGGACGAGGTCAACGCTATCGTGGCCGACCGCCTGACCCGTGAGCGTGCAAAGTATGCTGATTATGACGATCTGAAAGGCAAGGCAGGCCGCGCCGATGAAGCAGACAGCCGCGCCGCTGCATTGCAGCAGCAGCTTGATGCCATGAAAGCCGACAACGACCGCCGCGAGATGAAACAGCGCGTTTCGGCTGCTACTGGCGTGCCTGCGGCCCTGCTGACCGGCGAGACCGAGGAAGCCTGCACCGCCCAGGCACAGGAGATCTTGAAGTTTTCCGCGCCTGCCTACCCCAATGTAAGGGACGGCGGCACCGCTGGCGCTATTGGGAATATTCCCGCTTCACAGCGCCACACAACGGATTTGTCGCCCGCGTTTAGTCGTGGTAATAAGCATACACCCAAAAAGCCACAATTTTTCAGTTACTAAACGAGGTTATATATATGTCTGTTGAACTTACCACTAGATTTGCACCCCAAACTGACGAACTTTTTAAAGCCGAAAGCAAGACCTTTCTGCTGACCAACACCGATTACGATTGGACGGGCGCGCACTCCATCAAGCTGTACAAGATCAGCACCACGCCCATGAACGACTACGCCCGCAACCGCAGCGCGGCCCCGGAGGATAGCAGCGAATCTCTTTCCCGCTATGGTCAGTTGCTTGACCTGTCTGCTACCACCGAGGAGCTGCTGCTGAAGCATGACCGCTCTTTCATCTTCAACGTGGACAAGCTGGACGAGGACGAGACCCAGGGCCAGCTTGAAGCAGGCACCGCCCTGGCCCGTGAGCTGCGCGAGGTGGTCGTGCCGGAGGTTGACACCAACGTGTACAAGGTCATGACAGACGGCGCAGGCACCAAGCCCGCCGCCGCTGCGCTGACCAAGTCGAACATTTACGCGGCAGTGCTGGCAGCTTCCCAGGCGCTGGACGATGCGGAAGTGCCCGAGACCGAGCGCGTGCTGACCGTCACCCCGGCCACCTATGCGCTGTTGAAACAGGCCGTTGAATTTGACCACACCGAGATTGGAGCAGAGATGCGCGCCCGTGGTGTTGTGGCCATGCTGGACGGTGCTTCTGTGGTCAAGGTGCCCGCCGTCCGCCTGCCTGCCAAGTTTGGCTTTATGCTGGCCCACCCGTCCGCCACTGTGGCCCCGGTCAAGCTGGAAGATTTCGGCATTCATAACGACACGCCGCTTTCCAGTGGCACGATTGTGACTGGCCGCGTCTGCTATGATGCTTTTGTGCTGGACAACAAAAAGACCGGCATTTATTACCAGGCTACCACCTGATTGTGCAAAGTGCCTGTTTACGTGGCCTGATCCACGCCGGGCCGGGCCCGATTCAATAGCAAAATGCACAAAAGCGTGCGGGTTTACAGCCTGCACGCTTTTCTTGTTTATAGGGGGATTCTATGGACACAGCAACCAAAACCAGCGACCAGCAGGCAACAAACGCTGCACTTGCTGCCCTGGCCGCCACCGGCAACAGCTACGCCCTGGGCCAGCTGTGGGAGCTGAACAAGGGCTTGCTGCGCTCTATGTTCTGGAAGTGGTACCCAGCGCACAAAGCCCAGGCAGATGCCCACGGCCTGACCGCGGACGACTTCGAGCAAGAAGGCTTTTTTGCTGTCCAGCACGCCGCCCAGACCTACGACCCGGCGCAGGGAGCATTTACCACCTGGCTGACTGCCGCCATGCAGCGCCAGATCCAGCGCACCCTTACCAACGGCCACGCCCGCAACGTGACCGGCGAGGACGGCAAACTGCACACCACCAGCGCCGACCCGCTGAACCACTGCACCAGCCTGGACGTGCCACTGGATGATGAGGACGGCGGCAGCGCTACACTGGGCGACCTACAGGAAGACCCGGCAGCAGCGGCCGAGCTGGACGCGGTAGAGGATGAAGTGTTCCGGGAGCAGTTGCACAGCGCCATGGAAGAAGCCCTTGCAAAGCTGACCGACCGGGAAGCCGATGTACTGCGCCGCCGGTATTACCAGCAGCAGCCCTTGCGGGAGGTGGGCGAGGCCTACGGCGTGGCATGGAGCCGCGCGCAGCAGGTAGAAAAAGCAGCTATGCGCAAGCTGCGCCGCAATCCGGCGCTGTGCCGGTTTCACGATGAAGTTATACAGCACCATGCATACAGGGGCACCGGCTTTGTCAGCTGGCAACACAGCGGTAGCGTGGAAGAGCACTTAATAGAATACCTGGAAAGCAAGGGTGCGTATTTGCACGATGTTGTGTAAAATTCTTTACAAACGGGAATGAATCTGCTATAATAAGCGTAGGATAAGATTGCATTTGAAGTAGAGATTGTGCTGCTACGCGCCCATTGGGCCAAAAGAAATGCGGGAAGGGGCACACCCGCCAAATGCCAATCGATGGGGAACGGTTCAGATGCCGTTCCCCGTTCCTGTTGATAGATCCTTTATAGCACAGGTGCGGTAAACTGTGCGGTACAGCAAAAAGAAAGCACCTAAAAACTTACGTTCTTAGGTGCTTTTCTTTGGTGCGGATGAAGGGATTTGAACCCACACTCTTTTAAGGGAACTAGAACCTGAATCTAGCGCGTCTGCCAGTTCCGCCACATCCGCATATTCTGTTGTGCCCGTTGCCCGGGCGACGCATATTATTATAGCGGACACATACCAAATTGTCAAGCGTTTTCTGCAAAAAAGTATAACTTTCTGTGGGCCTTTTAAAAATACACGTTGTATCAACAAATAGGACTCTAAAATTTTCGCGCTTGTCCGCCATTCATGCACATCAATATTCTCCACAAAAACATTTTTTCAACATTTTTTGTCGTTTGTTCGGCAAAAAAAGCACAAAAACAACGTAGCCACATCAAAGCTCCTCTTGTTTTCCGGTTTTTATCCTTGTATAATGGGTACATTCGCAGTTCTGCTGTGCGGCAGGCTGCCGCGGGCATGGCACCTGCTGCCATGAAAAAACAAAAGAGGGAAGAGGATTTCATGAATTCATTCACTTCGGCAGTTAAATCGATTGCCAAAAAGTACAACGATACCAGCTTGATCCTGCGTATCGCCATCGGCCTTGTCATCGGCGCTGTGCTGGCGCTGCTCTGCCCGGGTGCCACCTGGCTGGAGGAACTCGGCAATCTGTTCGTCGGTGCCTTGAAAGGCGTTGCCCCTGTACTGGTCTTCGTCATTGTCACCAGTGCACTGGCCCAGGGGTCGTCCAAGCTGGACCGCCGTTTCGGCACAGTCGTGTGGCTTTACATGCTGACCACCTTTATCGCCGCTACCCTGTCGGTCATCACTAGCATGCTGTTCCCACAGAATCTCGTTCTGGCCGAGGCCGCCACAGCTGACGTTATCCCCCAGGGTCTGGGTGACGTCCTACACACCCTGCTGGCCAACATCGTGTCCAACCCGCTCAGTGCCATTATGAACGGCAACTACATTGGCATCCTGATGTGGGCCTGCCTGTTTGGTTTGGCCATGAAGAGCATCGCCACGGACGGCACCAAAAAGTTCTTGTCAGATACTTCGGACGCCGTTTCGCAAATCGTGCGCTGGGTCATCAACCTGGCACCGTTCGGCATCATGGGCCTGGTTTTCAACAATGTGGCCAGCAACGGCCTGTCCATCTTTACGCAGTATGGCCGCCTATTGCTGTTGCTGGTGGGTACCATGCTGCTGATGGCTCTGGTCATCAACCCGCTGATCATTTTCATTTATCTGCACTGCAACCCGTATCCACTGGTTTTCCGCTGCCTGCGCGAGTCCGGCCTGACGGCTTTCTTCACTCGCAGCTCAGCTGCCAACATCCCCGTCAACATGGCCCTGTGCGAGAAGCTGGGCCTGGATAAGGACGTCTACTCCGTTTCTATCCCGCTGGGCGCTACCATTAACATGGACGGCGCCGCCATCACCATTACCATTATGACGCTGGCCGCCGCCAACACGCTGGGCATGCAGGTTTCCGTGCCTGCCGCTGTCCTGCTTTCCATCATGTCTGCTCTGGGCGCCTGCGGTGCTTCTGGCGTGGCCGGTGGTTCGCTGTTGTTGATTCCTATGGCTTGCTCGCTGTTCGGCATCTCCAATGACATTGCCATGCAGGTCGTTGGCGTTGGCTTCATCATCGGCGTCATTCAGGATTCCGTCGAGACGGCCCTGAACTCTGCCGGTGACGTTGAGTTTGCTGCCACCGCTGAGTATTATCAGTGGCGCAAGACCGGCCGTCCGCTGCCGGATTTTCTGGTTGGTAAAAAGTAAGATTCGCTGAAAACCGCAGGAAAAAGCCCCTGCGGTTTTGGTTTGCAGCTTTTTTTGGAAAAAATCGGATTTTTTTCTAAAAAAGCGCTTGACATTCCGATATGTGTCCGCTATAATAATATGCGTCGCCCAGGCAACGGGCACAACAGAATATGCGGATGTGGCGGAACTGGCAGACGCGCTAGATTCAGGTTCTAGTTCCCTTAAAAGAGTGTGGGTTCAAATCCCTTCATCCGCACCAACAAGAAAGCCCCGAACTTAGGTTCGGGGCTTTCTTGTTGGCTTTGCGGGAAGAGGATTTGAACAGCACGGCCGTCCGCAGGCGGCAAACAAAGCCCCAGTGTGGCTTTGCTTAGTGCGCGGGAAAATCCCATATCCGCATCAAAGCTTCATGCTTCGGCTTAGAGCTTTTTGTTTTTGTTTTTGTTTTTGTTTTCCTTGCTTTTACCGTGATATTTGCTATAATGAAAGGTAAATACACGGAGGTACAAAACTTATGTGGACATGTTCTTTATTAAAGACAAACGCTAAGCAGGCGCTACGAGGCCGCTACTGGCGATGTTTCTGGATCTGCCTGGTGCTGGGGCTCGTAGGTGTTGGCGGCAGCAGCGCCTCAACGGGCGGTTCCCGCTATACGATGGACACCGTCACGGGCAGCGATACGGCCTATGACCGTGTGGCAAACTACTTGGACAGCCTTTCGTATCAGATGCTTATGACGATTCTGGTCGTCGCTGTGCTGGCCGCGGTGATCTCCCTGCTGTGGTCGATTTTTGTGACTGCTCCGCTGGAGGTCGGCCGTGACCGCTACTTTATGGAAAGCCGCCAGGCACTTTCCCCTGCCGCTACGGTGACAAGCGTATTCCGCACGCCGTACATGAACGTGGTCAAGGTACAGTTCTTGAAGAATCTGAAAATTTTTGTAGGCACGCTTCTTTTTGTGGTTCCCGGTATTTATTGGGATTATTGCTACGCGCTGGTCCCCTATCTACTGGCAGAAAACCCCTACATGACGACCACCCGCGCCATGCAGTTGAGCAAAGACATTATGGACGGTGAAAAGTTCCACTACTTTGTGCTTGGCCTTTCGTTTGCCGGCTGGATTCTGCTTTGTATGTTCACGTTGGGCATTGGCTATTTCTTCCTGGAGCCGTACAGGCAGGCCACCGACGCCGAGTTTTACGCCGCTATGCGCAGCAAGGCATTGGCGCAGGGCCTTACCACTACCGAGGAACTGGGCGGCTTTGTACGCCACGAATCCTATTGATGAAAAAAATCAGCCGTTCCCTGCTGTGGGAACGGCTGATTTTTTAGACGTTACGCTTTTTCAGCTTTCAACTGGCTCGGATGCGGAACCGGCGGATACTTGTGGAAGAGCAGTTTCAGCGCAATGGGGGTTGCGACGGAAGAAACAACAATCAGCAGGATGACGGCGGTAAAGTAGACCGAATCTACCATGCCGACCGCCAGGCCCTTCTGGGCGACGATCAGGGCGACCTCACCGCGGGTCATCATGCCAATGCCGACCTTGAGCGAGTCGGGCCAGTTGAAGCCGCAGATCTTGGCAGCACAGCCGCAGCCGATAATCTTTGTCAGCAGGGCAACGATGACGAAGCAAACGCAGAACAGCAGGATCTCCGGGGTCAGGCCGCTGACGTCGGTTTTCAGGCCGATGCTGGCGAAGAACACAGGGGCGAAGATAACATAGTTGCTGATGTCGATGCGGCGCTCAACGTAGGAGGCATCGTCCATGGCGCACAGCACAATGCCGGCAATGTAGGCACCGGTGATGTCGGCAATACCAAAGTACTGCTCGGCAATATAGGCCATGGCAAAGCAGAAAGCGATACTGACAACGGTGATGCGCTGGGTGTGGGGGTTGCGTTTGTCCAGCCATTTCATGGCATAGTGAATGATCACACCGACACCGATAGAAACCAGGAAGAACAACACCGTGTTGATGAGCACAGCGCCCAGGCCTGTACCGGTACCGGAGCTGGCACCGATGACGCAGGTCAGTACGACGATACCGATGACGTCATCGATAACGGCAGCACTGACAATCGTGGTACCAAGGAAGCCTTTCAACTGCCCCAACTCCTGCAGGGTGGCCACCGTAATGGAAACGCTGGTGGCGGTCATGATCGTGCCGATGAAGAGTGCGCGGTAGAACTCTGGGCTGCCGATCTCCCCCAGGCCAAAGAAGGCACCATACAGCAGCGTGCCGCCTACCAGCGGTACAAACACGCCGATGCAAGCGACCAGCGTAGCGATGGGGCCTGCACGCAGCAGCTCTTTCAGGTTGGTGCCAAGGCCGGTGGAGAACATCAACAGCACAACGCCAATCTCGGCAAAGACCGAGATTGTGTCGCTGATCTGCACGAGGTTCAGCAGGCAGGGACCGATGAGCAGACCGGCGAGAATTTCACCGACGACCTGGGGCGCCTTACATTTACGGGCGACCAGACCGCAAAATTTAGCACTTAAAATAATAATGGCCAAGTTGCGAAATATGGAATACACGAAAAAATACATCCCCTTTAACTTATTCTCAATATGTTTTATCACGAACGAATGTGTTTTGCAAGTGCAAAACTTGCGATTTTTTAAATTTGTACTTTTTTGAAAAAAATTGTAAAAAAGCCTTGACATTTATCCTTTGAACTGATATTATATTAAAGCGCTCTTGAGAGACGCGCAACTGAATATGGAAAGATGGCTGAGCTGGTCTAAGGCGCACGACTGGAAATCGTGTAGGGCCCCTAAAGCCCTCAAGGGTTCGAATCCCTTTCTTTCCGCCATAAGCCCATGACAAAAAAGATGTCATGGGCTGTTTTGTTTGTTGCATCACGTAAAAACAGCAAAATCAACGGGCCGCTTTTAAGGCATATTTTATAGAGATGCCCAACCGTTCCCAACAGAGCTTGCAAGCCACGGGAAACATAAACACTACCTCAGTCAAGAACTCTTCGAGTTTAGTTGATGTATCAGCTAGAAAATGAAGTCCACCAATCCTCTTGATTAGTCGAGTCTCATGATCGAGTTCAGCACTTCGCCGGTGAGATCGTCTTGAACAGGCCGATTTGTTGCTTGCAATTTCTTGGCGTCGCAGAAATAAATATAATAAATATAAAGAACAGCAGAATGCCTTAAACTCAAAGGAATTCTGCCGTTTTCTTATCGGAACCAAAGAACAGAAAGTAACAAGTAACAAAGCGCACGTACGCAATACAAAAGTATTGACTTCCCACTATTTTTGTGATACAATTTCAATCAGAAAGGTGGTGTCCGTATGGCCTTTTCCTATAAGCCACTATGGAAGTTGCTGATTGACCGTGACATGACAAAAAAACAACTCATGCAATCCGCTGGAATTTCGAAATCAACAATGGATAAGATGGCACGTGGCGAACAGGTTTCTATGGAAATTATTGACCGTATTTGCTCTTGCTTAGACTGCAATATTGAAAGCATTATTGAACATATTGCGGGGTAAAAGCAATGGCCCAAGAAAAGAAAAAGCGTGTTGTAACTGGAAAATCATCAACAGATTTAGTGTTCTCTGCCTATGTCCGCAACAATGAGGAAATCTTTCCACTCATACTTTCTCTATATGTCCCTATAGGGTCTGAGATCGCCGATGTAACATATGGGAAAGGTGTTTTTTGGAAAAAAGTAAATCCGTCAGACTATAATTTGCATTTTACTGATATCAAAACAGGTGTTGATTGTCGCAATCTTCCCTACGAGAATTGCTCTATGGATTGTGTTGTAATTGATCCACCTTATATGGAAGGGTTCTATAGGCGCAACAGCGATCATTTGGCAGGGAACGGAACCTTTTCCTCTTTTAGAGAAGCGTATTCCGATGGTAGCATATATGAGCAAAAAAAAGATACTCCGAAATATCATGATGCAGTACTGGATATGTATTACTCCGCAGGGTGTGAGGCGGTACGGGTTTTGAAATCAAAAGGAATAATGATTGTAAAGTGTCAAGATGAAGTTAGTGCAAATAAGCAGCACTTGACCCACGTTGAAATAATCAATGAATATACAAAGCATGGACTAACGATTGAAGATTTGTTCGTAATGATACGAAACAATAGACCAAGCATATCAACATTGAAGAAGCAGGTACATGCGCGAAAAAATCATTCTTACTTCTTGGTTTTTCGCAAAACCAATTAAATCATACTATCAAGTAGGGAATAAACATCTGTTGTGAATGGTGCTTTCAACGGCCATGAAATATCAATCAATGTTTTGATTAGATATTCCCTATCTTCAACTGTTACATTGCGAGATCGACTTCCGGGATGAGGTAAATCACTATTCTTTGCAAACGCAAAACGCCATTGATCCCCAAACGCATACAAACTTACAGCTACGATGTCAAATTCGCCTACTGCAAGGCAAGTGGTATTGACTGTATGGCCGTTAGGCAACGTTATTTCTCTGCGATCACTTGCATCACATTGGAATTTTCCTTTCCAAGAGTTCTTCCCTACATTGATAACTGAATTTGTCTGTAGTGACTTGGCTTCAATTCGAAATTCTCTTCCTTTGTAATGAAAAGAAATATCACCTTTGCTCGTCCGATCGTGGTCGTCATATTTCATCAGATTGGTTACATCTTCGTGTCTATTAAAATAAGTGCGTGCTTTATATTCACTAACATAGCCAAACATAAACCCACGTAAAGAGGGATTATCCTCAACAATTTTTGTTAATTCCTCTGCTGTTATTTGCCATTTTTCCAATATAGTTGACATGGTGTAACTCTCCTTTGCTTAATTATATAACCATCTGCTTTTTAATTTTACCACGCTATCTGGCTTAAATCAACAACTACTGGATAAACCGATCGAACCTATTGCATCAGACTATCATCGAAGTCATCCAATGTGTTTACGAAGGCATTATCGTACAGAAAATATCTATACTGTACAACATAAGTGACTATTATTCTTGTTCGGTAAATTAGGTGAATTCTACCGTTGACTGCCCCATGTACATGAAAAGCCAGTGCTTTTTTTTGTCCCCAAAATCAAAAGATCCAAGAGGCAACGCCAAAGACTATCTTTATCCCGCCAGAACTACAACTAGTGTAGGAAAAGAAGTCGCTGAAAGAATGGGATTGCAATAAAGTAAAGCGGATATATCTATCACATGCACAGTTTCGTTGGTATCTTTTTTGTCACATCGAGACATAAAGAACGCTGATAGTGTTATGCTGTCAGCGTTTTTTATTTGTCGTGGGAGGGTTTTATGATGAAAAGAGGAATTGTTATCGCGTTTCCGGGAATACGGTATACCTGCCGCCAGCAGTTGATGCAGGATTGTTTGGCGTTTTATACGGCGCGCGGGTACGAGACACTGTGCCTGGATTTCGCCGGTGTGCCTTTTGACGGCACGGCCGATATGGGCCGTGCAGCGGAGCTGGCTCTGCCGTCGATTCTGGGACGGCTTTCCGGCGTTCGTTTTGCAGACTATACCGATGTGGCCTTCCTTGCAAAAAGCCTGGGGACGCTCTGCGCGGTGCGTACGGCGAAGGCGCTGGGGCTGCGGCCGCGGTTCTTTCTGCTGACGCCGCTGGAGGAAACTTTGCAGGAACTGCCGCAGGGTGCTGATGTGTTCGGCGCGGTGGTGGGCACCAAGGATGCCCACTTGGCGGCGGACCAGCTTGAGCAGTTCTGCAAGGCACGGGCTATCCCCTGCCTGATCGTGCCGGATGCCGGACACCGGCTGCAGTTTGAAGATGCCGACAAAACGCAGGCAGTAAACCGCAGCATCACGGCCATGCTGCGCTGAGAAACGGAACAAAATAGAAAAAGTGCAATAAAAAAGAGCCTGAACGATTGCTTTACACAAGCTGTTCAGGCTCTTTGAGATTATTGAGCTTTTATAATAAGGAAAATCACTCGACCATATACTCAAAGTCGATACGGCCCAGGGCAACATCCGCGGCGGCCACGCGGATCTTCATCGAGGTGCCCAGCATCCAGGTGCGGCCGGTCAGCGGGTCGACCATGCTGACGCCGTCCACGACCTGCGGCTCACCCTTGCAAAGCTCGGCGGCGGGGACAAAGCCCTCAACGGTGTTCTCCAGCTCCACAAAGACGCCGCGCGGTGTGATGCCGGCCACGGTACCCATATAGACCTCGCCCAAGTGGTTGTGCATATATTCGGCCTTGTACAGGTCCTCGACGTCGCGCTCGATGCGGACGGCGGTGACTTCCTGCTTGCTGGATTGCTCGCTGGCGCGGGCGGCAAAATCGGTGAAGTCCTTGGTCATCTGGGCGTTGTTGGCGCCCAGCAGCATCTCGCTGAGGATGCGATGGATGGCCAGATCAGGATAACGGCGGATGGGGCTGGTAAAGTGGGCGTAGTCCGCCAGCACCAGGCCGTAGTGGCCCAAGGGCTGCGGGGCGTAACGGGCCTTCTGCATGCTGCGCAGGATGCCGGAGTGTACGGGGGTCTGGATGGGCTGACCGCGGGTCTCGTCCAGCAGGGCAGCCAGTTCCAGCTGCGTGGGGATGGGGTTCTTGAATTTGGCGTTCAGGCCGCAGGCCAGCAGCGTGGCAGACAGTTTTTCCATCTTCTCGGCATCGGGGGCTTCGTGCACACGGTAGACAAAGGGCACCTTGTTAGTGCGGCCTGCGTTGGCGGCGCACTGGTTAGCCAGCAGCATGAACTCCTCGATCATGCACTCAGAAGTTCCGCGGCCGCGCTTGACGATGTCCACGCAGCGGCCGTTTTCATCGATGATGAGCTTGGCTTCGTCGGACTCAATATCCATGCCGCCGCGCTGCTTGCGCAGCACCAGGCGCTTGCGGTACAGCTCGTCCATGATGGGCAGCTGCTCCAGTACCTCGGCGTACTTCTCTTTCAGGGCGTTCAGCATCTCCGAATCGATCGGTTCGGCGGCCTCGTCGGCTTCAACAGGCTCGGTGGTTTCAGCGGCCATGGATTCCAGCAGGGCGTTGATCTCTTTGTACACGCCCTTGACGCGGCTGCGGATGACGGACTTGACGAAGTTGTAGCCCAGGATGTTGCCCTGCTCGTCCAGGCGCATCAGGCAGGAGAAGGCAAAGCGGTCCTCCTGCGGATTCAGCGAGCAGATGCCGTTGGACAGCTGGGTGGGCAGCATGGGGATGACCTTGTCGGCGTAGTAAATGCTGGTGGCACGCTCGTAGGCCTCGTTGTCCAGCGCAGAGCCGGGGCGGACGTAATGGCTGACGTCTGCAATGTGGACGCCCAGCTCATAGCCGCCGTTTTCCAGCTTTTGCAGGCTGATGGCGTCGTCGATGTCCTTCGTCTCGGCAGAGTCGATGGTGAAGATGGGGATGGCGCGCAGGTCCATGCGGTGGGCGGCTTCGGCCTGGTCGATGGTGGCGTTGTCGTAGGCACGGGCTTCCTCCAGGACCTCCGGCGGGAACTCCAGGCGGACGTTGCGGCCGTACAGGATGGCCTTGGCGCACTCGGAGGCGTAGTCGGAGGAACCGAACTTCTCGACGACAGCAGCGCGGTGGGCGTTATGACGTTCGCCGCGGTGGGTAATCAGGAAGCCGACCTTATCACCCAGGTGCACGCCCTCGCTGCCCTGCTTGGCCAGCAGGAACTTGACATCGCGGCAGCCGTCGGGCTCGACGGCCAGACGGCCATCCTCGGACAGGCAGACTGTGCCGGCAAAGCGGTTGTTAGGTACGGTGACTTCCAGCACTTCGCCCTCAGAGGAACCTTCCACGCGGGGATGGTCGAACAGCTTGACGAGAATCTTATCGTTGGGCATGGCACCGTGCAGGGCGCGGCCGGGGATGAAAATGTCGCCCTCGCCGTCATCACGGCTGGCAAAGCCGAAGCGGGCGGCCAGCTTGACCAGCGTGCAAGGAATGCTGCCGCCGGGAGCGGTGGTGTTCTCGTAGGTGGCAAAACCGGGCACGTAGGTGCCGTTTTTCATGGCCAGTTCACCGGTGGCGACCATGGCGGAGACAGAGGTGCGCAGGCGGGAATTATCCACCTGCAGGTTGTTCTGCAGCTCGCGCAGCGTCATGGGGCGGCGCTTGACGGCGGCAAGGATATTTTTTTGTAAGGGTGTCATAGTTACTCCTTTGATTTACGTCGCCCTGTCGTCCGGCAGGGCCCTTCCTGTTTGGGCACAAATGCCCCGAAACTTTCCCATAAAAAACGGCCCGCCTTACACCACCAATGTGCGCAGGAGCGGACCGGTTTTTATTGCATTGTAAACTGCCTTACAGACGTGCGCTGAGAACGCAAGCGACCAGCGTGACGACAAAGAAAATGATGCCGCAGATCTTGGTCAGCTTAGCCAGCTTTGCATCGACGCCACGCTCACGGCCGGCAGCCATAGCGGTGTTATCACCCATGATGGCGGCAGACAGGCCCTGGCCCTTCTGCTCCTGTGCAAGGGTAAAAACGATGATCAGAAGCGAAACGGCGATCAGAACAACGCCGAGAGCAATCTCATACCAGTTCATAGTTAGCACTCCTTTGAAATCTCATGCGAGTTTAAGTATAGCATAGTTGTCTCGCCGACGCAAGTGTTTTTTGAAAAAAAGACTACACAACAAAAGGAAACCCCGCCCTTGAGGGAAGGGCGGGGTTTAAGAAAGGAGGAGAAGAACACATGAAAAATGTGGTAAAGTTATTTAACTTGGGGTGTTATCTAACTTGCAACTAAATTGTAACCTTTTTGTCACCAGATGTCAATAGGGCTACAAGCATTTTTTTGTAATTTTTTTGTCATTTTTCAAAATGTTCACATTTGGAGCTGTGCCGTGCAGATCCGTGGGTGGAAATGGTATGGTGCGGCCCGCAGAGGTCACTCCCCCGTCAATTCGCTGTACTCGCGGCTGGGGGCATCACCCCAGCCTGTTTTTCCGCTGGCGACGGCGATGTCTTCCCAGTAGCGATAGGCGTAGATGTTCAAAATCTGGGCCTCCTGCCGAGACCAGCCGCCGTAGGCGTCCTTTTCGCAGCGCTCGTATACATACAGACCGCAGCTGCCGTTGGCGGACTCGCGGTCATACTGCAAAATTTCCACGGCGTCCTCGGTGTCGTTTACGATGTAATAGCCGTCCCCCTTTGCGGTCAGTCCGTACTCGAGGGTGTTGGAAGTAGCTTTGAGATAGGTGTTATAAATGGTCTTATATCCCGAGCCGATGTAGTCTTTGGAGAATAGCTCGCCGTTCTCTTCTGGTGCGGTGGTTTCGGCAGGTTCTTCCGGTGTGGTGGTTTCGGCGGTCGACTCGGTGGGCGTTGGTGCGGGGGTATGGGCGGGTTCCTCAGCGATGGGAGATTCTGCCGGGGTGGGGGTTGGTTCTGGGGTGGTATCGGTTTTAGAGGTACGTATGACCGTTAACAGCACGAAGAAGCCGAAAAGAACTGCGGCAGCAAGAATAATCTGCCAAAGGGGACGGTTTGGCTCATTCATCGAATACACCTCGTTTGCAATGATCTTTTATTTTACCTGATTCTACCACACGGCAGGGGCAATTACAATGTGTCTGCGAAAGTCCCCTGCCGCCTTGCAGGATTTGGGCGTATCCCCTATAATAAATATTGGATGTGAGACATAATGCTTATCATAAACGAGGTTTTACTTTGAAATATAACACGATCATCAGCGGTCAGTTTGTGAGCAGGCCCAACCGCTTCATTGCGCAGGTGCAAGTAGACGGTGCGATGCAGACCGTCCACGTAAAAAACACCGGGCGCTGCAAAGAATTGCTGCTGCCCGGTGCGGATGTGCGGCTGGAAGTTTGCGATAACCCGAACCGCAAAACCAAATATGATCTGGTGGCAGTGTACAAGCCCAGCCTGGGGTGGGTCAACATCGACAGCCAGGCCCCCAACAAGGTGGTGCAGGAGTGGCTGCAAACGGAAGGGTATGACCTGGTGCGGCCGGAGTACACCTACGGCGGCTCCCGCATTGACTTCTACATGGAAAAAGGCGAAGAAAAGTACCTGCTGGAAGTGAAAGGCTGTACGCTGGAAGTGGACGGCATCGGCTATTTCCCGGATGCCCCTACCCTACGCGGCGTCAAGCACCTGCACGAGTTGGCAAAGGCGGCGCAGCATGGTTACCACTGTGCGGTAGCATTTGTCATCCAGATGGAAGGCGTGGCCGAAGTACGTCCCAACACCGCGACCCACCCGCAATTTGCCGAAGCACTGGCACAAGCCCGGACGGCTGGGGTCAAGGTGCTGTTTCTGCTGTGCCGCGTGGAACCGGACGGGTTGGCCATCACGCAGGCACGGGAGTGGAAAAACTGAAATTTTACAGGCAAAGGCTCGCTTCGGCGGGCCTTTATCTTTTATTGCATGGGCAGGCAAAGCTGCACCTGCGCCCCGATGCCGGTGTTGGCAAGCACCAGCTTGCCGCCGTAGGCCTGGGCGACGCTGCGGGCGAGATACAGCCCCAGCCCCTGGTGGCCGTTGCAGGGGCGGGCGGCGTCGGTGTAGAGGAACTGCCCGGCCTTGTGCAGGGCTTCGGGCGTGAAGCCTGGGCCGGTATCGGTGACAGTGAAAACCAGTATGTCCTCTGCCTTGCTGACATCCAGCGTGACGGTGCCACCGGCGGGAGTATAGCGCACGGCGTTGTCCAGCATGTTTTCAAGTGCACGGCTGAGTTCCGGGGCGGCGCAGAGAAACTGGCCCTGCCATTGCTCCTGCAAAACAAAGTGGAGCTTCGCCGGGCGGCAGAGGGCGTTGGCCGTATCCGCCAGCGCGGCAACAAAGGCATGGCTGTCGGTACGCTGGCGGGCGGCGGGCACCGTGCCCACACTGCGCAGGGCGGCAAGGTACTGCTGGGCGCGGTCCCCTGCCCGCAGGATGGCGTCCAGTTCGGGAGCGGTGGTGTCGGCGCTTTCGGCCAGTAGTTCAGCGTTGCCCTGGATGATGGTAAGCGGCGTTTTTAAATCGTGCGCCAGCGCGGCCACCTGCTCGGTGCGCTGCTGCTCCAGCTGCCACTGGCGCTGCAGGCTGTCGGTAAGCTGCTGGCCCATAGTCTGCAGGGCTTGCAGCGTGGCCGAAAATTCCCGGATGCGCGCGTGGTCTACGTCAACAGCTTCGGGGTGCTGGGCGGCGATTTGGCGCGTCGCCTCGTCGATGCGGGAGGTCTCTGCCGTAAAGGTACGCACGGTACGGTGGGTGGTTACGGCCAGCCACGCCAACACCAAAACGACCAGCAAGATAATGTAACAGGTTTGAAAATCCGGCAGGCGTTCCCGCAGGGCCGGGTCGGCATAGGGCACGGCGTAGTCGTACTGCAAAAGGCAGGTGGCGCCGTCAGCCATGGTGACGATGTACTGATACTGCATCATCCCCAGGTTGCCGCTGACGCCGTGCAGGTCGTTGAGCGCGGTTTTCAGCTGGTGGGCGCTCATATTGGTGGTGGTTACGCGCTCTGCATCTGTGTTGGCATCACAGACGACGGCATAGCGGCAAAGAGAACTGATTGAGGATGGGTCAAAGGTATCTGCCGTCATGGAAGCGACCGTTTCACGCGCCTCGGCACAGGCTTGTGCCGAGGCTGTGGCAGACAGCAGAAAGCCGTTATCGATCAGCTGCATAAAAATGCCCCACCAAAGGACCAGAATCAGTGCGCATCCCCCGCCGCACAGGCAGAGGTAGCGCAGCAGCACGCTGCGCAAAGAAGTCAGGCGTCGGCGGCGTTCCATAAATATCCCACTCCCCATACGGTTTTCAGCACGGTTTCCGGGCTGGCCAGCCCGGCGGCGCGCAGCTTGGCGCGGATGTTTTTGATGTGCTGGGTAATGGCGGTGTCATCGGCCGTGCCATCGTAGCCGAACACAGCCTCGTAGATCTGCTCTTTGCCAAATGTCTGCCCGGCGTGCAGGGCAAGAAACTCGCAGATGGCATACTCGGACTTGGTAAAAGGCAGTGCTGTGCAGCCGACTGCCGCAGATTTGGCCGCCAGATCAAAGCAGATGCCGCCGCGCACCAGCCGATGCTGCGGGGCACGGTTTTGCCGCCGCAGGTGGGCATTGACACGGGCGCGCAGCTCAGCAAGGCGGAACGGTTTGACGAGGTAGTCATCGGCCCCGATGCCGAGCCCGGTCAGGACGGATGGCTCGTCGGTGCGGGCGGTCAGGAACAAAATGGGTGCTTCTGTCTGGGCGCGGATGCGGCGGCAGACGGCAAAGCCATCCTCGCCGGGCATCATGATGTCCAGCAGAATGCAGTCTGCCCAGCGGCAGAGCGAGCTGGTGACATCGGCACCCGTGCAGCGGGTCTCAACCGTATGGCCGTCTCGCTCAAGTGCTGTTTTTAATAAGGTACACAGGTCGCGGTCATCATCGACCGCCAGAATGTTGGCCATAAGAACCCCTCACTGTGTGAGCGTGTAGACAAGACAGGATGCTGCGTACAAAAGGTAGATGTGCGCGGGATAAAACCAGTAAAACAGCAGTTTGTGCCCGCTGCCGCGCTGGCCGTTGTAAAGTGCCATGAGGACTACGGCAAAGACGCTGAACCATTCATAATAGGTAGTAAATATCTGCGAAAAGGCGAAATCCGGCGTGCCGCGCAGCTGCAAATAGACCATGCCAAACTCAAAACAAAATGTTACAGCCGCCCAGACAACAAGGCGCAGCCGCTTGTGAAAATACAGCGCATACAGCACAATGCCGCCCAGCAGGTAGGACCAGCCGCCATCGGTGATGGATGTCCACAAAGGCAGCGGCGCGGTGATGACCCACGCAAACACGGCAGAGCCAATCGGTGCGTCCTGAATTTTGGGAAAAAGCGTCAGTAGCGCTACGATGCAAAACGGCCAGAGGATCGGCGCGGCAGCAGCCAGTGCGCCCCGTACAAACCGGCGCTGGCGCAGCCAGTCAATGCCCTGCCATATGATACAGAGGATGACGAAATTCTGCATGATGGCGTTCAGCGGGTAAAAGCCGTCGCCGCGACGCAGCACACCGGCGTACATCATAAAAAATTCGACCGTGCCCATCGCCGTGGCAATGGCCCAGATGCGCAGGAAATATCGTTTGCGGTCATGGGTGTGGGCAAAGCCCTCCACCGTGCAGAACAAAAACAGCGGTGCGGATAGTCGTGCCAGCATACTGAACCATTCCGGCACAAGGCCGGTGAACTCGAAAAAATAATGGATGTGGTCAAGCACCATCAGCACCAGGGCGATGGTTTTCAGTGCGGTGCCGGACAGCCCGGCGCGTTTTGCGGTAAGCATACTAAGAAAACTCCTTTCACGTTTTACTGCAAACAGTGTAACAGGGGTTTATGTAGAGATTCTAAGTTTTACATAAAAAATCAGGCAAAAGTAATGCTGGCCTCAAAGGCGGACTTGCCCTCGCGCTCGCCGTTGAAATAATACTGCTTTTCGCCGGTCCGGGCACGGCTCAGGGTAAAGGATTCACCCCGCGGGACCTCGCGGTGGTAGAAGAGCAGCAGATCCTGCACGGTGCCCTGCTCCCACACGGACCAGGGCAGCGCGTCGCACAGAATATCGGCATAGCGCGTATTATTGAGATGGCCGTTCATATCGCAGCGAGAATAGCTGGCGACCGGCTCCCCTGCCAGTTCGCAGGCTTCGGGCGCGGCCTTGGTCATCTTCATCGGCAGTGCAAAGGGCACATCCTCGGCCCAATGGTCGGCAAACTGCTCAGGGTGTTTGCGCAGAATGATGCGCTTGTCAATGTCGATGAGCACCCAGCGACTGTCAATAACGGCGACCTCGGCCCCGTCGGCATCGTAAAAATGGGTGATGCGCTTATTGACGGCGCGCTTGCAGCACTCCGGCTGGGTGACAAGGGTCAGTTCTTCGTCCACGCGGGGTGTGCGGTCAATATGCAAAGCCAGTTTGGCCAACACAAAGGCCGTGCGGGTGGCGGTGTAAACTTCATCGGTCAGCCCGGCGGCTTCGGCGTGGGTGGTGGCGATCTGCTGGGCATAGCGCAGCAATGCACCGGGCTTTACATTGCCGAGATGGTCGCCATCGTGGCGGTAGACGGTGAATTTTTGCGTGTAGGTTTTGGGTGCAGCGGACATAGGGGGCTCTCCTTATGGTCAATAGCAAAGTCAACTTATCCAACAGTATAGCACGAAAATGAACAAAAAGCAAAACGCCCTGCCAAAAAGGCAGAGCGCTTTGAGAAATCAGTAATTATCGCGGGACTTTTTGCGCAGCTTGCGCCAAATGTTGAACGCCGAGATAGCGATAGCCACCAGCAGCATGACAACGACCATCCAGCCGTTGCCGCCCTCCTCGTAGCTCTTCATCTCGCTCCACTGGGCGTCCATGGCAGCGTTGATGTCATCCGGCAGGGTGTTGAAAACCTCGGCTTTGTCCAGTACTTCCTGGCTGGGATAGGCAATCTCGCTGTACTTGAGATCATCGTCCAGTTCCTCCCACACGGCGGTCAGCGGGGTGGAATAGCCGATGAAATCGCAGTTGGCCAGGCCGACAGAGGTCTCGCACATGTAGTTGATGAACATCTCAGCAGCCTCTTTATGCTTGGCGTTGGCCGGGACACACATGTTATCGATGAAGAAGTTGACGCCTTCCTCCGGGTGGACAAAGGCAAGGTCGGGATTCTCGTCGATCATCGTGATGGCATCGCCTGCGTAGTACGGGGCCATGGCGGCTTCGCCGCCCTCCATCTTGTCAAAGACTTCGTCCATGACGTAAGCCTGCACAATGTTCTTCTGCTCTTTCAGCTTTTCGGTGATGGCGGTAATCTCGTCCACAGACTGCGGGTTCATCGACAGGCCGGCTACCTTGGCGGCGATGGCATAAGCATCGCGGGAATTGTTGAACATCAGCACATTGTTGGTGTACTCCACATCCCACATGTCGGCCCATTTCGTGGGAGGTTCTTCGACCATCGTCGTGTTGTAGATAAGACCCGTGGTGCCCCACATGTAAGGCACGCTGTACTTGTTGCCGGGGTCAAAGCTGCGGTCGAGATAGGTTTCGCCCACGCCGGCAATGTTGGGGATGTTATCCATATCCAACTCGGCCAGCATGCCCTCGTTGATCATCTTACCTACCATGTAGTCCGACGGGAAGATGACATCGTAGGACACGCCGCCGGATTTCAGCTTGGCGTACAGGCTCTCGTTGGAATCGTAGGTGGTGTAGTTGACCTTGATGCCGGTGAGATCCTCAAAAGCAGAAACGACATTCACGCTGTCATCGGAGCCATCGGAGATGTATAGGCCGTTATTGTAGACATTCAGGGTGATGTGGTCGTTGGCAAAACGGGTCCAGTCGTAGTCGCCGGAGACGGAGATGTCCTCGTTGACTTCGATCTCGTCAGCAGCCAGCGCAGGTGCGGCGGTAAAAACAGCCAGCATCAGGGCAGCGGAAACTGCTGCAGCAAACTTTTTCAGTTTCATCTTCAGCGCCCCCCTTCGTCCTGCATCGCCTTGCGGATGGCGTTCTGGTTGCGGCGGTATGCGCGGGAATCCATCGCGTTGGAGATGAGGATAATGGCCAGAATGACGCAGAAGATGATTGCAGACAAGGCGTTGATCTCGGGGCTGACCTTTTTGCGGGTCATCGAGTAGATTGCGATGGGCAATGTCTGCATCGTGCCGGAGTTGAAGTAGGAAATCATGAAGTCATCAATGGAGTAAGTCAGGCAAATTAGGAATGCCGACAGGATGGCCGGGGACAGCTGCGGCATGATGACCTTGAAGAAGGCCTGCCGCGGTGTGCAGCCCAGATCCATCGCTGCATTGTACAGGCTGGGGTCCAGCTGGCGCAGCTTGGGGCCTACGTTGAAGATGACATACGGAATATTAAAGGTAATATGGGCAATCAACAGCGTGAACCAGCCGAAGATACCGCTCTCGCCGCCGATGCCGAAATTCTGCGCCATGACGAAGAGCAGCATCAGCGAAACGCCGGTGATGATCTCGGGGTTGACGACAGGCACATAGCTGATGTTGTTGATGATGAGCTGGCTTTTGCGGGACATCGAGTTGATGCCGATGGTAGCCAGTGTACCCAGTACGGTAGCTACCACGCTGGATACCAGCGCCAGCACCAGGCTGAGGCCCAGCGCCGAGAGGATCATTTCGTTGTGGAACAGGCTCTTGTACCAGCCCAGGGTAAAGCCGGTGAAGTTGGAACGGGACTTGCTCTCGTTAAAGCTAAAGGCAATCATGACCGCGATGGGCAGGTACATGAAGCAGAACACCAGGATGATATAGGTGCGCTGCAAGAGAACAGATTGCTTTTTGTTCATCTTACATCACCCCTTCCATCTCGGACTCATCAAAGCTGGAGGTGAAGCTCATGCACAGCAGGACGATGACCATCAGCACCAGGCTCATGGCAGAGCCAAGGTTCAGGTTGTAGGAATTACCCAGGAACTGCAGCTCAATCAAATCGCCGATCAGCAGGTTGGAGCCGCCGCCCAGCATACGGCTGATGATAAAGGTAGAGACCGCAGGCACGAACACCTGGGTGATGCCGGTGGCAATGCCGGGGCCGGTCAAAGGAACCAGCACGCGGAGCAAGATCTGCCAGACGTTGCAGCCCAGGTCCTGTGCAGCCTCGATGACCGAGTTGTCGATCTTCGTCATGGCTGTGTAGATGGGCAGGATCATAAACGGCAGGTAGTTGTACACCATGCCCAGCACCACTGCGCCGGAGGTGTTGATCATGTTAAAGGGTCCGAGGCCGAATAGACCAAAAAACTTGTTGATGAGGCCGTTCTTCTCCAGCAAAGTCATCCACGCATAGGTGCGCAGCAGAAAGTTCATCCACATGGGCAGCATGACCAGCATGAGCATGATATGCTGCTTGTTGGCACGCAGGCGGGAGAGAAAATAGCCAACGGGAAACGCCATGACCAGGCAGATGGCCGTGGACACGGCAGCCAGAATCAAACTGCGCATGAAAACGCTGGAGTAGCGGCCAATCTGGGTCAGGTTATCCAGCGTGAACTGGCCATCTGCGTTGGTCAGTGCATACCAGATGACGATGAACAGCGGAACGATGATGAAAGCGGCCATCCAGAGCAGATACGGCCCAGCCAGCCAGCGGGAGGTCTTGGATTTAAGCATCGCTTACACCTCCGAACGCTTCATGATATGAATTTCGTCGGGGCCGATGTTCATGCCGATCAGTTCGCCGGGCTGGCTTGCCTGGGTGGAATGGATCAGCCACTCATAGCCTTCCACATCCACGTGCATTTCAAAATGTACGCCCTTGAAGATGACCTCGCGCACCAGGCCGGTCAGCATGCCGACAGACGGCGGCACGATCTGCACGTCCTCGGGACGGATGACGACCTGCACCGGCTCGTTGGGCTTGAAGCCGCGGTCCACACAGGTAAAGTCATGACCGCCGAAGTTGACGAAAAAGTCACGCAGCATCACGCCGTCCACGATGTTGGAATCACCGATAAAGCGGGCGACAAAGGCGTTCTTGGGCTCGTTGTAAATATCCTGCGGCGAACCGATCTGCTGGATCTTGCCGCCGGACATGACCACGACTGTGTCCGACATGGTCAGGGCTTCTTCCTGGTCGTGGGTGACATAAACGAAGGTGATATTCATCTCGCGCTGCAGGCGCTTAAGCTCCAGCTGCATCTCTTTGCGCAGCTTCAGGTCCAGGGCACCCAGGGGCTCGTCGAGCAGCAGCACGCGAGGCTGGTTGACCAGGCTGCGGGCGATGGCCACACGCTGCTGCTGGCCGCCAGACAACTGATGGATGCTGCGCCGCTCAAAGCCTTTCAGGCCGACGGTCTCCAGCATTTCCAGAACTTTCGGGCGGATCTCTTCCTCCGGCAACTTTTTCAGGCGCAGGCCGAACGCCACATTTTCAAAGACGTTCAGATGCGGGAAAAGCGCATACTTCTGGAACACTGTGTTGACCTGGCGCTTATAGGGTGGCAGGTCGGCGATGTCTTTGCCATCAAAAAAGACATTGCCGGATTTTGGGGTAATAAACCCGGCAATCACGCGCAGAGTGGTCGTTTTGCCGCAGCCGGAAGGGCCAAGGAACGTAACGAACTCTTTGTCGTGAATGTCGAGGGAAAGCCCGTCCAGGACCTTCTGCCCGTCAAAATCAACAACAATGTCTTTCAGTGATACGATGAGATTCTCATTCATTATTATTGCATCCCCCTTTGCGGAATTTCCCGTTACAGCACTCTCTTTTCGCACCGTTTCTTCCTTAGGTCGGCACAAAGCACTTAACGAGTCAGCGCCAATTATGCCGCCCCGCAAAGGTTTGTTACACGGTCCCGGTGGACAGGTCCGCTACAAGCAGCACATACAACGCCAATGTGTCAGGGCATAAAAGATTTACCCTATAGATGCACACACAAGATACATTATACGGCATGGAGAGTGTTTGTCAACTAAAACTTATAATAAATCTGTAAAGAAATGTTCATGAATCATTAAAAAATGCGTAAATGGGGAGGATTACGGCAAAAAGTGCGGTGTGGCACGGCGCTTGAGATGGAGAGGCAGATATGCTATAATGGCAAAAAACTGCGAAAAGAGGCGATCTGCCATGAAAATTTTAATTACCGGCTTCGATCCCTTCGGCGGCGAGACCGTCAACCCGGCTCATGAGGCAGTCAAACTGCTGCCTGACACCATTGCCGGGGCCGAGATCATTAAGCTGGAAGTCCCAACCCGGTTCCACCGCGCCGGTGCGGTTTTGGAGGACGCTATGCAGCGGCATAAACCCGATGCGGTCATCTGCGTGGGACAGGCGGGCGGCCGCGCGGCTATCACCCCGGAGAAAGTGGCCATCAACCTTATGGACGGCCGCATCCCGGACAATGCCGGGTATCAGCCTATGGATGTGCCCATCCGGGAGGACGGTGAGACCGCTTACTTCACCTCCCTGCCCGTAAAAGCCATGGTGCAGCGGATGCGGGATGCCGGGATACCGGCCGCGGTCTCCTACACGGCGGGCACCTATGTGTGCAACTATTTGCTGTATACCCTGCTGTATCTCATCGATAAAAAGTACCCCAATGTGCGCGGAGGGTTCATCCATGTGCCCTATGCGATGGAGCAGGTCATCAATAAGCCGCTGGGCACCCCCAGCATGGACCTGCGCCAAATTGCCCGCGGACTGGAAACGGCGGTGGAAGCTGTGGCGGCGTGCGGTTAAGGCAATACCGCATAATTCTAAGTGCCGATACGGCGAGCGAGGTGCGGCA